>Ga0194133_10001886_pt1 | contig 34425 bp, 63 predicted proteins | sample TA2KigOf40mmetaG_FD_155448 | JGI IMG/M metagenome (GOLD analysis project Ga0194133, IMG submission 155448) | Freshwater microbial communities from Lake Tanganyika, Tanzania - TA2015055 Kigoma Offshore 40m | ecosystem: Environmental > Aquatic > Freshwater > Lake | place: Tanzania: Lake...
ATATTGGTCCCGTGGAGCGGTATTGCGATGACGAAGCCCCAGACACGGACTGGATTCAGTATAATGACAACACGACAGACAGGGTTTTGCAGGCGTCCACATGCGGAAGCATAGATTGCGGTTCCGGCCGAGCATCAATACGATGCTATTATGGAAATTGCAGGGTTAGATTTTTTTCCGTCACAAGTATCCATATACCCAAGACGGGACACTGGTATGACCCAGAAAAAGACGATGTTTATCCAGATATCGTCTTTTCAAGCACATACCCAACCGTTGGGTGGCAAACCCAATATATGACTCAGGGTAGTGGGGAGGGAGCATATCAAAAACACTCAACAAAGGTTACCATTACGGTGGACGGTGTCACAATCCCATCCGGAAGCAGCTGGGGCAGGCCTTACTACGCAGGCGCTCTCGCCGTAACAGACACTTGGACCCTAAAGGAAAGAGACAAATAGGATACGCGTCGCAAGCTCATAATGTTTTTGCGAGCTACGCCATGTAGCCCAAAAGAATATGCATGAGCGAAAACACTCCGGCGCAAGCCGAGACAAACACTCAGACGGGCGTTTCTAACGAAACGCAGAACAAGACTGTGGATGTGGCGGCGCTTGATGAGCGCGCCTATCACGAGTTAATCCAGACCTTGGATCCCAAGGCCATCGAAGCCAAACAGGCAGAACCGGTTGCAAAGGAAACTTCGCAACCCGAAACCCCTGCCGAACAGCCTGCTGAAGCGGCGGAAGCCCCAGAGCCGGCAAAAGCTGAAGAGGCCGAAAAGACCGAGGAAAAGGAGCAGGAGGAACCCAAGGCCGAGGAAATCGCCGAAACTGATCCGGAGGGTCTCCCGGAGAGGATCCGCATCGGAAGCTGGTCAGAGGTTGAGCGAAAGGCCCTGCAAATCAGGGCCCGGAACCCAGACCTCTCTCTAGAACAGGCGATGGAAATGGCCAAAGGCAAGGATCAGGCAGAGCCGGCACAGCAATTGCCGAACCTGACTGAGCTGGAAAACGAGCTTGATGCCAAGTCCGCAAAAAGGGCTGAGGCCATCAGAACCCTTGAGTTCGACAAGGCCGCCGACCTTGAGCTCGAAATCAGCAAACTGCAAAAGGAGCTTCGCAAAGCCGAAAAGCTTGCGGAGCGACAGGAGGAGGCCGAAAGGGTCACACGTCAGGAAACCCTGAATTCCGCCAAGCAAAAGGCGGTGGAATTCTACCCCGACACGGCCAGAAAGGACTCCGCCCTGACAAAGAAGATGTTCGAAATCTTCGATGTCTTGCAGGACACCCGAAACCCCCTCATCAGCGATCCCCAAATGCCGTTCAGGCTGGCCCAGATGGCCGCCAACGAACTTGGAATCGCCCCGAGGAACCCGAAGGCCCCCAAGGCCTCCCCTGCCCCGGCTCCAGCCAAGGTTGCCGCGCCCTCACCAAGCGCCGCCCGACGCAGTCCCACCATTCAACCCGCAAGCGGTAACGCTCGCACCAACACACCCCAACAACTAACCGCCTCTGATGTTTTGTCCAAGATTGAGGACGTGGACCAATTCCGCGAACTCATGGCCAAGCTCTGAGGCTAAATTGAAAGGAGGCGATACATGAGCGTTGCTCTAAATATCCCTACCAACAATTCGACGACTGACTTTACCAGTCAAGCGTCCTCGTTTCTTCCCGAGCTCTGGAAGAAAGGGGTACAACTCTCCGAAGCCGCTGAGAACTTCTTCAACCAGTTCGAAGGGCCGACTGAGGGCTACCCTGTTATGTCCATCCGCGACCTGAGTCGCGGCGCTGGATCCAAGATCACGTTCCGCACGATGGCCCAACTCTACGGAGAGGGCGTCACCGGCGACACGCTGGTCAACGACAACACGGAAGATTTCCGCGTTGGCGCGTACAACCTGACCGTTGACTTCCTTCGGCATGCGGTTTCTTACAACCGCCGGCTTGAGGAAAAGACGGCTCTGGCCTCCGAGCTCAAGTCCAACGTCCCCGTGATGCTGGGCAACTGGCTTGGCCGCATCAAGACCGAGAAGCTGATGAAAATGTTCCTGCACAAAGGCGGGAGCAAGAATTACATCTACGCAAACAACAAATCGAGCGTTAGCGCCCTGCGTTCCGCCGACGTTGTCAGCTATGATGGCATCATCGCCGCCGGTCAACAGCTTCGCACTCGCGGAGCCCGTCCGGCCACGGTCGCCACGATCAACAAGAACAAAATTAACCGCTACGTGGTGGTCTCCACCGGTGAAGGCTTGCTCTCGCTCAAAAGCGAGCCCAAGTACCTCGCCGCTGTTCAGGCCGCCGCCGCGTCCGAAGGCTACAATGGCGTTCAGTTCACCGGCGGATTCGTCGACCTCGATGGTCACGCGATTCGTCAGTTCAACCCGACCGACCACGATGGCTTTGGCGCAATCGGCTCCCCGCTGAACGCAAAGGCCTCCTCTGGCAATGCGGTCAATACGGCCACCGGAACCTCGGCCATCACCCTTCAGGGTGGCGGCTCGGCCTCCGCCGCCGGCAAGGCTGCGTACTTCAAGCTCTTTTCGGGCTATGCCTATAAGTTCATTGAAGGCGATACCCTGTCGACCGGCGCTGGCTTCGGCTCCGAACAGGCTGATGGCTTCGTTCTGTTGATCAACCCGACCAATGGGAAATACAACATTTTCCACTACTCGGCCAACAACGGCACGACCCTCACGCTGGATCGTACCCTGATCGCGAGCGGAAGCTCCGACACGACCGGTGCATTCCAGCGCAAAACTGCCGCCGATTGGAATACGGCAAACGGCAGCGCGGTGGCCTCCGCCGTTGCTGACGACCCGTTCCATTCCACCAAAATCACCAACGACTTCCCCGTTGGATCGCTCATTGTTGAGTGCAACTCCAGCGGAGTGGCGATTGGCCGCTCTGTCGTTCTTGGTGCCTTGGCCGCCGTGCGCGGTTACGGCTCCCTCGACGGCGAGCGTTCCGAGGAAAATCACGACGGCGAATTCGTGCGTAAGACCTACATTACGTCGATCTTCGGCCAGAGCCCGTATGTCCGCCCCGATGGCGAACAGCCCAACTACTTGGTGCTGACCCACGCGGTGAACTACGCTGGTCTGACCCTGCCGACCATCTAAATGGTATTGGACTGGGTGGGGGAGCCTAAAAAACTCCCCCACCCTATCCTTTTCTGATGAGAGCCATTTGCATCATTTTGGGAGGATCCGCACATCTCCCGTATCTGCGTATTCAGGACGCCAAGGGCGCCAACAGAACTTTCGTATACTCGCCCATTCATCGCGCCCACCTCTGGGATCGTGGCGAACTGGGCCCGGAAGACTCCGCCGACTTGGAGTCCATTCTTTCCGTTCCGAACAAAATTTACATTCCAATCGTAAGGCTAATGAAAGATCCGGTTTCCGAAACCGAGACGCTGGGATCCTCGCTCCCCGCCATTGAGGCCTATATGACCGCTGAGAAGGTGTTCTCTAGGGACCCGGCAGACTTCAAGGACGAGAACCAAAACAGGATTGACGACAGGGTTGAGAAGCCCCGCAAGCGCGGACGCCCACGGAAAAACTCGTGAAGGTAAACGAAGCCATCGACTCAATGTATGAGGTGTTCGGCATCCCGAACAATGCGGCCGCTCCGGACATTATGCGCCGAAGGATTTTCAACGATCTCAACTCAGCCATGCAGTTGCTTTGGACAAAGGGCCATCGCCTTCTTGACTACTACACCAGAAGCGAAGAGTCGGTAACCATTCCGCCCAATCAAAAGGAAACCCTCCTTAGTGAAAGCATCCAGTCCGTTCTCGGTCCTGTGCGTCGTGCAGACGGCATGTTGCTTCGCCCAATCAGGACAAGGGGGGAATATGACAACTATGCATCCATTTATGCGGGAAGCATCACGGCTCTTGCGGGGGCTCCCCCTCAGGCCTATTTCATCGACCAGAATCGCGGAACGGCGCCCGATGCAACTTCCCTCTCAATTCTCGTTGTTCCTGTCCCGACTGTTAGCACGGTTCTTGCCCTTGAGGCCTCCCTACGGGCGCCGGCGTTCACAACTGCTGATTACACGGCTCAAACACAAATCCCCATACCCCACAATTACGCCGAAACCCTTCTTCTCCCGATTGCTCGGTACCTTGTCTGCTCTTCTCTGTTCTTTGCCGATAAATCCAAGCAGAGGGAACCGCTCTTGAAGGCCGAGTATGACAGGGCCATGCAAACCCTATCGGAGGCCGCATGACCACATTCCAGCTAGCCCAAAGGGTTCTCTCCTCGACCCCGCTACCGCAAGACCCATCCACCATTCCGGCTGACTTGGCCTCAGTTATTGTCGGAGCGATGAACGCCGGCATGGCCCGGTATCATCTTAACGCTCCTAGCGGGAGAAAGGTAACTCCCGTGACGGCCTACATAAAGCCGCCCAGAAATTATAGCTCAATATCCCTGACCCAAGGGTCGTATGATTTCACTGGGATTAACGATCTTTCCGCCGATGACATCGGTGACACGCTCCGCGTTGGGAATAGAAGCTGTCCGCTTGGGCTTGGATCCAAGCTTCGCGAGCCTTGGACCGGGCAAACTGGAACATATCAGGCAGTTCTCTTTGACGATGTTGTTCCAGTCTACTCGCCCATCCGCAGAATCGAGGGATCCGTAATTTATGACGAAAGATACAGGCTTTCTTACCTCTCCAGCCTTCCCCTTGAAGAGGATGAGGTTCTTATCCCGAGAAGGTCAAATGTTCCGCAGTATTACTCAATTGAGCATCTTGGAGACGCCATTGGGGGTCCAGTAAGGGCGTTTGTCAGGGTATATCCGTTCCCGAACGAGCCAGCCACAATAAGGTTTTCCGCAAGCCTAGAGCCCCAGCAATTTTCACTTCAGTCCATATCAACGCCAGCCGACGTTTATGTCGGGACATTCGATTTGGAGGCATTTGTGATACCCCTGATCCTTTCCGAGTTGGCACAGACAGCCGCTTGGAACCCCAGCCTTGACAGGGCACTGGCCATCGCGAGGGGGAAGGAAGTTGAGGGATACCTCAGGACCTACCATGAGCCAACCGGATCAAACATCAGCAAAGTGCTAACCCCTGCGGGATACTAAGATGGCAGTAATATCCCCCATCCTACTAACCTCGGGGCTTGTCACCGATGTCTTGACCAAGATTCGGCGCGGGGTTGCCTTGGCGAGAATGGACAATACTGCGGACTTTGCTGCCGGCGTGATGTGCGATCTTCCCGAGAGAATTGATTTTGAGTTAAATCTAGTATCGAAGCATCAGTTTCTAACGAGAGAAATGGGCATCACGCAAAGCGAAAACTCCATAGACAGCGATATCACGGCAGAAGCAGAGGTTTCCTTGCAAGGCGAGTCCAGTCTTAGCGCTGGAACAAAAAGGCGAGGAACAGGCTCCGCTACGGCGGAGCTGTCTAGCTCTGAGGTCGGATCGCTTGACGGCGAGGTTCAGCTGGATTCATCAAGCCAATCCAGTTCATCAAGCCAATCCGGAACACAAACGAGCAAGGATGGGGGCCTTGTTTCGGACCGAGACTCCGACGGGTCAATTCAGGGGCAGGGCGAATCAGAGACAGGGACATCTGGCGGAAGATCCGGATCATCTTCCGCTGGGAATGACGTTGAGTCCGAAAGCAACCAAGCAACCGGAACAGGCATTGAAACAGACTCCAATAGCGAAGGTGGAACCGGGACAGACCTTGAGACCACCAATGAAACGAGAAATGGCACCGGAACCACATCAAATACCCAATCAGACAACGAGAGCGATACTGGCACAAAATCGGACTCATCTCTGGAGTCAGAATGTTCCGACAAATGTCAGCACATGAGAATTAGCAGGAAATACTGGCGTCTTGATGAGGCGACGGGGGCCCTTAATCAGGCGTCATGAGTTACACCCTAGCAGACTATCTTAATCAGCAGACCGGAAATTCCGTAAACTCCGGCTCTGGAAGCTCGTCTAATTCCGGATCGACCTCAAGCTCTGGATCCACAAGCTCATCCACATCCGGATCCACATCCTCATCCAATTCGGGCTCCACCTCGCGAAGTTCAAGCACGTCAAATTCGTCCTCAAGGAGCGTTAGCTCAAGCACAAGCAACTCCTCCTCCACCTCAAGAAGCCTAAGCAAATCGAGTTCTTCGTCCGGGTCCTCGTCAACATCAAGGAGCGAATCCTCTTCTGGTAGCAGGTCGACAAGCACAAGCGGATTCAACTCCAAGTCGACAAGCACAAGCTCTTCTGGCTCTAGGTCGTCTAGCTCAAGCACCAGCTCTAGCTCAAGCACCAGCTCTAGCTCAAGCAAGTCTGGATCAGGCTCTGGGTCGACAAGCTCGAGCAATAGCTCAAGCACAAGCTCCTCCTCAAGTGGGTCTTCGTCCGGAAGTCGGTCTGGGTCAACAAGCTCTTCTTCGTCGCGCTCAACAAGCACCTCCAGATCAACAAGCGGATCAACCACCAGAACCGAAACAGAGAAGGATGACGTGGGATGCGTTGTTAAGTTCAGCGTCCCAATCGTCGTCCAATTCCCCGGAGACGTTCTCCCGTGAACATTGACATAGAGATATCGGACATAAGGGACCGCCTTCAAACGCAGGGAGAGCGCCTTGCCCGAATGGAGCAAAGGCAGATTCAAATCCACGACTGGCTTCATGGCCACGTTCAAAAACTTGATGAATGTGAGATGAGGATTGCAGACTTGGAGCGGCAGTCCCACAGCCTGAAAACCAAGCTTTGGCTTGTCGGAGTTGTGGCAGGCGCCGTCGTTTCCGCCATCTGGCAAGTCCTCTCTGTTAAATTTCAAATGCTTTTCGGAAAATGAACATAGTTCCACTTGCAGAAGTTGATGGGTTCATAAGGACGGCGCTTGCGGAGGTGCGAAAAGGCGTTGCCACGGCCAGAAACAACAATCAGGCGAACCCGCTTAACGGGATTATGGTGGACCTTCCGGAGAAAATTGATTTTGAGATGATGGTTGTAACTGCGTACCAAACGCTCCTCAAGTCGTCCTCAACAACTGAAACTGTTGCCAGCGGGGATAGGATGTCTGTCGCGGCCGTGGATATTGGCGGTTCCGGGCTTTCCGAGACATCCGTAGACCTAGAATCAGATGTTGAAACATCTTCCAAGATAAGCGGGGAGCGTGAAGCGGAGACAAGCTCAAACCGCGAATCAACTCAAAGCTCGGGATTGGATAGCTCCGGAGGATTGGATAGCTCCGGAGAGGCAAATGGAGAAGTCGGGTCATCGTCAGGGGCCGGAACGTCCGGACAATCCTCCCTTGAGACAAATGCAAATTCAGGATCATCGGATCAATCAGATGTTGAATCAAAAAGAGAATCGGAAAACGGAAATGGTGCGGGAATAGATAGCGAGTCAAAGGGATCCCAAGGCAGCGGAAGTGAAGTCGACACATATCGCGCGTCTGGAACCGGAAACGTAAGCGGGTCTGAATCGTCCAACGAGCGGAAATCCGGAACAGGCACAAAAATATCGAATAGGTCCGAGCGAACAACCGGAACAAACCGAACCGCACAATCCGGTCGTGTTTTTGAGCAGAATTCTAGGTTTTCAAGGACATTCGACCAAGACACAGGAAGGTGGGGTACGCAGGCATTTTCAACCCCGAATGATCCATGCAGACTCAAATGCTCTTAATTCTAGCCCTAATCGGGCTTTCCGGATGCAGCTCGGTATCACACCGGTCTGCCCCTGACTTTAGCGTCGCCGAAACCCGCCTCGAGCAGGCCTACAAGACGGCTGACCCCGAAACAAGAAAACACCTAGACGAGGCAAGAAAGCAAATAGCATCCGCCAAAGAACTTTGCCTTACTAATACCGAACAATTGGAACAGGCCGTTAAGGAGCGTAACGATGCGCTCTCCAAGGCCTCATATTGGAAAGAGAAGCAAAGGAAGGCCCTGAAGGAGCTATGGATTTGGCGCGGGGCCCTAATTGTGGCTGTTCTGTTCTCGCTTAGGGGCCCCCTGCTCTGGCTGGCCCGAAAATTTGTGGGGATACCTTGGTGAAACGATTTTTTTCAACGCTTCAGGGGTTTTGGGCTTTCCTAATAGCCGGCATGGTCTTTTGGTTTTCAGGGCCAATTTTCCAGCAGGTTGACCCAACGGCCGGCGTGTGGGACAGGGGATCAATTCATGGGCTTGCCATTGGGGCCGCAACATATTTCTTGGCTGTATGGCTTGCTTGGCTGGCATTTCAAATCGAGTGGCCCTCGCTGGACAACCACATCGACGAGAACCGCTGGACTCAGGACTGGCGGTCGGCAACGCCACAGGCGAGGCTTTGGTATTCAATCGCCGTGTGGTCGGTTCTTTTCTTGGGGGCAATTTCATGCCTTCTCTCATGGAGATAGCCAAGTGCATTATTGTGTTGCCTTGGCTGTTTTTGCGATGCCTTTTCTCTCGCTCGCAGGACCGCGAGATGACGTCGTCTGGGTCGCTTCAGCCCTACTGGAGACAAAAGAAGAAGGAGGCGCAAACACCGGGCCCGTGGTGGACAAGATCCTTGCTTCCGTGGGCCTTGCTCCCGGCCACCCTTGGTGTGCTGCCTTCAACTACTATGTCTTCAGAGAAGCCGGCCTTTCGGATCGAGTGCCGAGAACGGGTTGGTCTCCGGCATGGCTATCAGGAAAAAGAAAGCCAACCGAAAAGGCAGAGCGTGGTGACGTCTTCGGAATCTATTTTAGCAGTCTACGCAGAATCGGGCACACCGGGATCATAGAAGACCCGAAGCCAAGGTACTGCATAACCATAGAGGGGAACACCAATGGATCAGGATCAAGAGACGGAGACGGTGTCTACAGAAAGCGCCGCTCAAGCCAAACGATCGTCGTTAAAGACTGGATCGAAGCCGACTCTTCGGGAAATTAAGAAGGACATCAAGCCGGCCGAGTGGCTTGAAAAGGCCCTCTCCGAGCCGTCAATCCAGCAATCCATCGTAAGGGCAATTGCCGACTCCCTTTCGGCCGTGAAGCATCAGTGGGACGGGAAGAGACAGCAGGCAGATGAGGTTCCGGATTACGCGACGCGCATTAAGGCCGCCGAACTGGCTCTTTCCTATATCGTTGGTAGACCGGTAGAAAGACAACAAATTATGGTTGCTCATCAAAAAATGGACGACCCTGTCCAGCTTGTTAAATCCAGCCCAGCCCTGCGGGTCGCACTAAAGGAGCTTCTGGAGGAAGGTGGAGATGAAAAACGGGACAACTAAGGATTACGAGGCTGACGGACATTCCATCTGGTCCTGCGCCTATGTGGATGGCCGGAGGAAATATGAAAGCGGACATGAGGAGCATAAATCCAAGTTTTGGACGGCTGGGGCGCTTTGGTACGCAAATAACCTAAGAAGCGAGGCCTTGGATGCGGTGGCCTACTCTCACCATCTTATTATTTGCCTAAATAGAATCCTTAATACCGCCATGAAGCTTGAGGCTGGCGAAATAAACGGAATCGAGGGCGGCGCCAACATAAGAAACATTCTTGAGAATTTTCCGATAACGGAGGACTCGTGAGCGAAGATAGGTTTAATGTCGACATAGCCGAGGAGATGTTTGGATCCCCGCCGGGAGGACCGGCCGAAATCCATACGCCCGGGGTCGTCAACGAGCAAATTGTCGGCACCCCTCCTCCAGCGATAGATATGGCAAGAAGCCTCTATCGCGACACAATTGTTTGGGCAAAATCAGGTTTTGAGTTATCTGAAAAAGACGAAATAGACAAGCGTCTTGAAATCTGTCAGCAGTGCGAGTTTTTTAAGGACGGGCGTTGCACTATTTGTGGGTGCTTCATGGCGCTTAAGGCAAGGCTGGCAACCGGAAAATGTCCAAAGGGGAAATGGTAATGCCAAGCCCAATCAAGTTTGTTGCCGCAGGCGACGTCCATGGGGATGAACAGGACAAGTCATCCGTAAGGGCCCTCTTATCATTCATGTCTGACTACAAGCCCGACTTGGTTGTCATGATTGGAGACCTATGGGACTTTAAGGCTATCCGGAGGGGCGCTGGCGACGAGGATCAGGCCTCGTCCCTAGAAAAAGACTGGCAAGCCGGAGAGGAGTTTTTAAGGAAGTTCTTCTCTTTTGGAGACGAAAGGATTTTTTTAAGAGGAAATCATGACGAAAGAATTTATGACCTTGCCCAAAACTCAAGGTCAGGCGTTGCAAGGGACTATGCAAACGCTGGGATTGAAAACATCGAGGCCTTGGTAAAAGAACTACGTGGGAGGATGTTCCCCTACGACTCTGTTGGAGGCGTCTATGCCTGCGGAACTCTTAAATTTGTGCATGGCTACGGCCACGCCATCCACTCCGCTAAGCAGCATGCCGATGCCTACGGGAACGTGCTCTTTGGGCATACTCACGCAATCGACTATTTTAAGTCTGTCTCAATCGACGCAAGGGAGGCTTGGAACATTGGATGTCTGTCCAATCTGGCCCCCGCCTACAACAGGAATCAGATGCGAAGAATGCGTTGGCAACACGGCTTTGCCTACGGCCTGATCCACCGCGAAGACAAAAGCCACGATGTTTTTCTTGCAAGACAAAGAGGCGGAAAATTTACAATTCCAACAGGAGTTAAATCATTCTAATGCTTCACAGGCTACCAAAAACAAAAAATGCTTGGACAAGGGTACTTTATTCAGCCCTTTCAAACGAGGCCGAAAAGGTTCCCAAGGACTGGCTTAACTCAGATCAGGTTGCCGAACAACTTGGCGTAAACAGGACTCAGGCGCTTAAGTTCCTTAAAAGGCTCAAATTAAAGAACCTTGTTGAAATTGCATACTTCAAGGTTTGCATAAATGACGAATTTGGATTGGTAAGAAAGGTCCCGCACTACAGGCTTCCCAAGAAAACAAGGCTTACAAGAAATCCGCAAACCTAGTCATCGCGGCCTGACCATTTCCAATGCCAAGCCTGAGCGACTCAAAAGCCCCCTGAACCAAGGATTCTCTCGCATCTGCATCAAACGCCAGCATTCCCAGCCGATGAATGACCTGCTCGTCATTGTCGCACAATAAGCCGTTCTCTCCGTCAGCGATAAACTCCGGCATCCCCCCGGTATTTGACCCAACAACCACAGATCCGCTTGCCATCGACTCAAAGGCAACCCTCGGGGCATTTTCAAGCCAAGGATAGTACATCAGGGTGACATGGCTGGACGCCAGCATATCGGAAAGAAGCAGGGGCTCATAAACATGGCCCAAAATGGTCCCCTTGATTTTCCCATTGTATGGATGATCCTCGTTCCTGTAGTCGCCGAGCTTGGCCTCTCCATTGGGCCCCCAACCAACAACATGGAACCCCTTTATTTTGGGGGCGGCATGCCTATAGGCGATATCCCACATATTATCCGGATATTTTAGCGGATCATCACGACCTATCCGAATGACATCAAACCTTGACCTGTCCTTCTGGTTGAGCCTGAATCTGCTCCAAGGAGAATAAATATTAAAGTATGTCCCACAAATTCTTACCGTATTTTTTATTCCGTACCCGGACAATATCGGGACAAGCCTTGAATGCTGAAACCTCGACTGGCACAGAACAGCCGCATTCGGAACAAGCGACAGACCGACAAGCTCCTTCTCGGAAAGCGTATTCATGCATGGCCAGTACGCAAAAATGGCCGGCTTCTCATTGTTTGTCACAAGGTGGGGAAACACCTCGTCCTGACACCAGCACCAAAGTATTTTTCCCTCAAACATTCCGGGGCGGTACTCCTCGGTCTTTACCCCTATCCCGTCAAAATACTTCCGCCGTGGCTCTCCGGCGCTGAGGACGTCTGTCCCCGGCATCAGGACGCACGTTACCTCGTATTGGTTGAATCTAAGCAACTCTATGATGTGCCCGGCCTCGGGTCCGGCCCCTCCGCATTGATGTAAATAGCCCCAAACGTAAATATGCTTCGTCATATCATCCTCTGTATCGACCGACAGCTTCTCCGCATGATTCTGGATATCTCGCGGACGGTCAGGCCACCCCTTACAAGAATTCTGGCAATTTGGTATCTGGCATCCTGAAGTTCCCCGGCTCTGTCGTGGCTAAGAATTTGCTTCTCGGAATACCCCACTGAGCCGCAGGCTTTTTTGAAGTCGGTCTCCCCCTCAATGGCATCATCCGTATTGGACGGAGCCTGAACTCGCGCCTCAATGGCGTCCACGCGCTTCTCAAGGTCGCCTATTCTCAGGGAAAGCGCCTGAGCCACGGCCTTGTCTACGTCAACATACATTGGGAACACCTACCCTTCTACCGTACCTTTTCTCAACATCGGCTATCAGCTCATCCGTTCGCCGCTTGAACTCCTCGCTGGACATGAGGAACATCTCCCTAGCCTTGTCGTACTGCTCTCCGTTGAGCATTCTCTTGAGCCAGCTCCATCCGTCCGCCGGAAGCCGGATACAAGCAAACCGAATTGAGTAGCATATCCCGTTGCTGGCGCAGAAGTTTTTAACCGGCTGACCAACCCCGACCCACTCCTCGTTGCCAAATCTTCCGGCCCGAGCCTCACCACCAAGCTCGCCAATGATCGATACGGCGTCAAGGTACCAATACTGGCTTTTGGCATCCATGACCTGAGGCTGGTATGTCTGGGTCTCCAAATTCACGCCGGCACCCCCTCAAGCTCCCGCTTCCTTAGAATCAGATCCTCTTCAGAGGGTTTCCCTGCCGCCTCCCAAGCCTCTTTTGAGCCTAGTCCACACCAAGGACGGCTTGTGGGTGGGCTATAACAATGAAAATTATTAACCCTTTCCCTTCGCTTCGGCGGAAGCGTCGGCTTTGCCGTGTCCATCCATCTGACAACAAACTTGAGGCAATACCGCTTGTCGGGATGGGAAAGCAGATAGGCCTGCATTTTTTTCATTTCCATGGCCGTATCGATGCCCCTCTCGCGTGAAAGCTTTAGGACCTGCTCTATTTTCGCCGCCTCATCCTCCCCACGGGCCTCGTTGACCTCTTTTTCTATCTTTGCCTGCTCCCTGACCATTCTCCGCGAGTAAATGATGCCATCGGAGTTGCGGCTAAATATCCCCGAGTTCTCAAGTTCGTTGCATATCGAAATGGCGTGTTTCTTTTCTATCTTGAGCCGTCTTGCGATATCGCCGGCGTTAATAAACTTGCCATCCTCGCTGACCAAATAGCCCCGTCTTGGGGATATGTGCATAAGCAAAAGCATCTCAAGCCACAGGGCTTTCGCCTCTAGGGTCAGCTTCCCCGTGTCCCCCCACCAACTGGCGGGATTAAACCTTAGACACGACGATTTCGATGCAGGGATCTTCGCCTGTAGCTCCATAAACCTTCGTGATATCTCCGGTGACGACCTGAGCGTCATCCAGCCACCATTCGCTGGATGTCAAAGCGTCCATTACCGGCTTGATTAAATTGTCCCGATCCGGGCGCACGGGCGCATATTCCCGCTGACCCTTCTTTTTCCCTTTTGGCCTAGCCAACACGAAAGTCACATCAGCCTTGAGGGGTCCGTCCAGCGGACTGGCTGGCACAAACTTGTTGGCCGAGAACACAAGATCCCTCATGTAGAGCTTGTAGGCCGTGTTTCGAAACACCCTTACACCGCCCTTGGAAACAAATCTAAGGGTGCTTTGGATGCTCCGAGGGGCAACCGGCAGGGTGGCGGCTATCCTGTTAGAGCTCGCCATGCCCCAATTAGCCTCGTTTTAAGGCTCCTCCGCAGGCCCTCGACGCCAACGATTAGGCCCCCCTCGGTTTCCTGAATGTCTAAAACTGCCCTCAGTGGCGTTGCCTCAACCGAAATCGGCCCGTACTTGGACACGCAAACGGCCGCGACATGCCTCCAAATGGCCTGTTGCTTGCGCTCCTCCCCCAGCATTTCGGAATAAACCGACTTTGATGGTCTATTTGGCATCTTCGTTTTTCTTTTTCTGGGCTATCCCCAGCCGTAGCCCTGCCTCCAGCTGCTCAAACGCCACAAAGAGGGCCCGAGCCCCCCTGTATTGCTGGAAACGAGTTTCCCTGACCTCCGGCGTCACGGCTGGGTCAAGGCATGAGTTCTCCATCCCAGACAGCACGGAAAGTTGCTTGGACAGATACCAGCCAAACGGCTCGTAATCCCGCAACCGCTCCACCATCTCAAGGGACTGCTGGGGGTCTTCGCTCATTTCTTCTTGGCTCTCTGAAGGCTTGCCGTGAAGGTAATTGCCTTTCTGACGACGTAATCAATGACCGCTTCTTTGTCTTTTTTTAGAAGCTCGATCCCGGCGTCAAACATGGCTTTCCCCGATTTGCCGTCATAATGGAATTCCCAGTTCACATATTTCGTCTTGTCGGGGAAGCACCTCCCAAACTGGATGACCCCAAGATGGGAGATTTTCTCCCCCTTCTTGGCCTTTCTGATGGCAAGGTCGCACTTCATCAGCAATCCCACTTGCGAAGGCTCTTATTAATTCGGCTGTCGGGATCGCCGGCGGTCTTGGATGAGGTGTTCTTCCGCTTCATGCCCTCCATTCGGGCGCAGAATGACCTCCGCCGTCCCGCCGACTTGGGCGAGCGAGAGGCCTCTTCTTTGCTCACCGGAGCCTTGAGGTTCCCGCCTGTAGCCTTGTTGTAGCTACGGCGACCAGCCTCGTTGAGGCCGCCCTCGGGGTTCTTGCCCTCTTTTCTCTGCCAAGCTGGGCTACTCCCCATACATGCTCCTTGTATTGATTTTCTTTGCCGTCTTTTTGGATTTGCGGAAGGCCTCGGAGGTCGGCGCCCCCTCAGATCCCGCTTTCCTCATCTTCTCGCCGGAACCGGCCTTGATTCTGGCCCTCTTGCGGTGGATGTTTGCGTATAGTCCGTCTTTCATTCTTGATACCCCTTTCTGATGTTTTTTTTGGTTGCTTTCTTTTTGGTGGGCTTTTTGACCAGCTTTGGCTCCATATCCTCGCGGATCTTGGGGCTGTTGGCCGTCATCTCGCCCTTGCTGACAAACGCCTGCTGGCTCATTCGCGTTCCTCCCAGTTAAAGGCCACAATCACCTTGTTGAGGTTTTCGGCGAACAGCCTGTCGACCTTGGCAATCCTCGGGACACGCTTGACCGCGTGGAGCACGGTCCCGTGGTCTTTGTTGAAAATCTGCCCGATGTCCATCAAGGCCATCTCCAGCTTTTCCCGCATCACCCACATCGCCGCCATGCGCGGGAAGGCAATATGGTTTGGACGCTCGGACCCAAGAAGCTTGTCGATGGGCACACCAAACGCGCTGGATGTGGCCATGATGATATGCTTCCCCTCGATGGCTCCCGGCCTGCTTAGAAGCCCCATCTTGTGAAGGGCCCCCACCTCCATCGCCAGACGCAGGGTCACCTCTTTGTAGGAGGCCACCTCCATCCTCATCGCCTGAACGTCGGAAACGGCCTTCCGCATCTGGGCGACAATCCCCTCCAATCGGGCGACCTCTGAATTGACCAGCGGGTCGATAATCCTACCGGCCCGTTTCTCCAAGAATTCGCCAAGGACAGGGTCGGAGTCAAAATTGACCGCCCTGAGCGAGTTCACATTCACATCAACTGCACCTGATTTCATAGTATCTCCTTGTTGAGCCTTTCTTTTTTTCTGTGATCTAAGAGCGCCTCAAGGCTGTGAAACGGCCTTAGATCCTTATGCGGGACGAAGTAGCAGACCGGATCCTTGGAGTGTTTGAACTGCTCGGCCTTGCCTTCGTTTGCATAAATCCATCCCATGATCTCGTAGTCGGGACACTTGCCCGTCACCGAGACAATGATCCCCTTATCGTCAGGGCGTATCTTCACGTCATTCCTGCTCGACCAGCGGACCTCGAAATCCGTGTTGGCGATGTCGGGGGAATGAAAGGTGTTCACCCCGTAGCCCCAGTAGATTCCAAGGGCCTTCGAAACGGCAAGTTCGGCATGAGCCGACTCGATATGGAAACCCCACAACTCGCCCGTCACCCGCTCCGGAAACCTCGGCTCCCGATGGCGATAGCTGGCCTCGGCATTACGACGCATGCCCACATAGCCGGCGACCAGCACCTCGTTGATGTTCAGCTTCACTTGCATCGCATCAGCCTTTCGAACTCGCGCTTCTCAACGATCTCCCCAAGAAGCGCATCCACCCGCTTGACGGCCTCGGCCTTGGAGCAGTCGTGCTTCTTCTGGATGGCTTTTTCGGCCTCGGTCAGGGAAACGCTGGCCACCTTGAGGGCCCCATCCGTCCCAAGCTCCTCCGCAAGCCTCTGGAGGGCTTCGGCGTCATCAGACACCTGACGGCGTTTAACGGACTGAAGCTTCCATCCCTTAACCTCTCCCCCGTCAGAGAGGATCTCCCTCGCCCTAGACCGGACGGCATCAATGACCGCCTCGGCCACAATGCATCCCTCCAAAAGCTTGGGTAAATCCTGAGGGTTGATAAGGTCCCTCGCCTCGGGCTTGATCTGGGCCAAGGCCATCGTCTGGCTGGCCGCCTCGGGGCAAATGCCCACCGCCCTACAATACTGGCATTGGGGGCCGGCGACCCTTGTGTCGATCTGGCTTTCCAGCTTTTGAAGCTCGTTCCTGATCCGCTCTGACTCCATGCGAAGGGCTGACTCGGACAGCTTCTCAATGACCACGGCTTTCCCCGGCTGTAGGATGGTCACATAAGCCGTCTTGACCTTGAATTCCTCAGCCGACAGCACCGCCAAGGCCCGAAGCTGGGGATTCTCGGTGGAGTCGACCTCGACATATCCGGTCTTGTAGTCAATGACCAGAATCGTCTCGTCATTGGAATAAACCACATCGGGCTTGCCCGTCATCTTTACCTCTGAGCCCTCGGCAAACCCGAGCCTCTGCTCCTTGAGAACAAGCGGCTTGCCCTCGTAGCCGATGTCCTCCCTCCATTGGCGCAACGCCAACTTCTCAAGCTCGGCCAGCTTCTCCGCTACCTCCAAGTCGTCGGGCGAGAGGCCCGACATGTCGCCACGATAAAGCGCATCATGGATTCGGTTGCCTTTCATCAGGGCTTCGGTGGGCTCCTGTTCGGGCGCAAGCCTTTCAAGGGCATGCGACCCCGGACATTTGCTCCACCGCTCCCGTTTCGAGGCAGAGGGCAATCCCTTGCGATCATCAGCGACAATCATTCGGCTTCCTCGGGCAAGGCCTTGGCCTTATCATAAATTTCGCTTATCTCTGCCGGCGTGGCCTTGGAGACCCATTCGGCTGGAACACAAAAAATGCGCTCCATGTCGTCACCACACAGATGCACAAGGTCCCCCTCTTTCTCGGTCTTTCCGACCCAGACAAAGTGAAGACCCTCAGGCCCCTCCACGCTGACGGCATCAGGGTTCACGCATCTCCTTTCGGACGCGATCCCAGAGCCACAGCATGAAGCAGACGACAAACACCAGTCCGGTGACCCCCGCCCCGACAAAAAGGGCGTAGCCCACCAGAACCATGGATGTTTCGGTCAGCATTTTAATGAACTCCCAAGCCATCAGAACGGCACGTTGTCCAACGTCTCCGGCGCCGTCTCAAGGAGCCGGCGGATGATCTTGTTTCTGGCGATGTCGTTGGGGAACGGCTTGCCGTTCTTGGCCAGCTTGAGTTCCTGACCCTCCAGCCAATGAAGGTATTTGCGACCCTCATCCTCTCTGGCGATCTGGCGAAGCGTCTGGCCCTTGTATTTGCCAAACGGAAGCACCATGTCCTCCACAGGGGCGTGGGAGTCGGCCTGCATGGCTTGGCGGTTCTTTTCGGCAACCTTCGTGCCCTCGGTCTCAATCAACGCTTGGCGGATTTCCTTCGCCTCCTGAGGGTCTGGCTGAACCTCGACAATGCGACCACGAGCCTCGTGATCCTTGAACCCGCCATCGGGGACTTCCTCCGCCGGCGTCGCGGAAAGATCGGAAACCCCCATCAAGGGAACCACCGAGGCCAAGGCGGAGCGAACCACCTTAGACAAGGCTCTTGTCTGCGCCATCGACCGGATGGCATAGGCGGGAGCGTTCTTCCAGCGCGGCTCGTCACGTCCGCAGAATCCCTCTGCCTTCGCAACGACAATGCCGGTGTCGGCCTTCCGCAGTTCGGCAGTGGCCACATAGCCGTCCCCTTCGGGACGAACCTCGGCCACCCCGGGGATGAAACCCGCCGCATTGGCGAGCATCCCCCAGCCCTCTACCTTGATATACCGCTTCCCCTGAATGGAGATCGTCTGGTCGAGGACGTTGTCTTTCACCACATGCGCCAAGGTCCGTAGCCCGTGGTGAAGGGCTGACGAATCTATGAGTTGGTTGTTGTTGTTGGTTTGTTGTGTCATAAGCCGTTCCCGCTTTTGCATTCGAGTTCCAGCGGTGCGGAGCGATAACGCCCCCGAAAACGACAATTCAAAAAGTCGTCAAAATGACGAAGGGCACACATGATTTGGCGGAGATCGTTCCCGCCGAAATGAACGAAGTCGGTCTTGCGAAGACCGCGAATGAGGAAATGCCGTATCCAATCCCACTGGTAATCCTTGGGAAAGGGAACCGGCTTTGATTTCTTCCGAAGCCTAGCGTCGAGCTTCGATAAACCTTTTTGGCTGATTTTTAGCTATGCGAAGCGATAATTTTTTGGTGTTCGAATATTTATTGTGCGACAAACTAATCGCTTGGCACAACATCACCGGACACGCTTACAGCTTTACGCATCCTCCATCGTGTGAGTGCCGCAAGCCGAGCGGCGACACGTTTTTTCGGTGATGATTTTCTGCCCCCGAGACTCCCGAGGTATTGCATCCTTTTTCGCACAGCGGCTTCAACGTGAGTCACACTATTTTTGGTGCCTAGTTGTGTCAACACAAAATTTGTTATTCTCTTCTTTGCCGCATCACGGCGGGCGGTTTTGGGGTTTGGGGGCTTGGTATTGCAGGCTCGCTTGCATTCCCGGCAACAGGCCCGGCAACCCCGCCACCGCTCCTCATCGGCCAAGATGTTCTGAGGATCACACAGGTAGACGTTTTTGCCGTTGATCGACCTAATCCTGACAAAAGTGGTCATATAGTCCGGCTGGGGCTCCCTAGGCTCAAATTCCTTGGCTAGGAGCAGTTGCCCGTCCGGATCCATGGGCCGGCTGTCCACCGAGAGATTCCCCAGCACAACAACCGAAGCACCTATCCCCAAAGGGACATGTGGGAATCTCTGCTGTTTCGGGCAATAGGTTCTCATCCATATACAACTACCCACCGTGTTCTTGTTCAAGGACGAGTGTCACGAGTGTCACGAGTGTCACGCTGTCACAACACGTTTTTTGGCTCTTTTTACCCTGTGACACTTGTGACACTCGGTAGCGATCCTAGCATTCCTAGCATTCCTAGCGTGGCTAGCACCCCTAGCACCCCTAGCACCCCTATTATCAGTTCAGCCCGGGCTCAAGCATCTGATGGCGACGGGCGGTGTCCTTCAGGACCGAAAACTCCCTCGAAACGGCCATCTTCGCCAAAGAAATCTTCCCCCCGATACCCGTAAGCAACTCGTCCAAGGTATCGGCTGATCCCCTCAACTGCCATTCCAGCCCATGTCCGGGGGCATTCTTGAGCCTCTTAAACTCAAACCTCGGCCGCACCGAGAATCCCCAAGCCCTGTAAAGGTCGCTTGCCGGCTGGCATCGGCACCACAAATAGCCGTGGGCACAATACCCTCCCCCGCCCAAGGAGCCATTCCGGTAGAACCGAAGCAGGGCCACCCACTCCTGAGGATCCTCCCCTCCCCTCATGCTCACCCAGCACCCCATGAAGTCCGAGGCATCCAGCCCTTGAATCTGCTTGTAGGTGTGAGGATGGTTATTCTTCATCTTCCGGGCATCAAGTGACGTTTCAAAAAGGAACATACGCATGATGCAATTACCCGCCGTGTTTTTAAACGCAAGCCTTTGTGTTGAGTTGTTAAAATAATCCTTGCCCACCCCACCGCCTCACGTAGCCGGATGAGGGTGAGCAAAAAACAAGCCGGGTAATTGGTTTATGAACAACCAAATTACCGAGACGGCATTTCAGTATATCCGCCAACGCATCGGGGATAAGAAGTCCCCCACCATCGAGTCTTTCATGCTCTTAAGCATGATGGATCGGGCCCTGACCATCAGGAGAAAGAGCAAGGATCAGCCTGAAAAGAGTGCCTCCGTGGGGGTCACCCAGCTTCTCTTCTTCTTGGCCATCCTTGTTTCCGACCGGAAGGGGCTTTGCCGGTGGGGCAGCCTTCTCCCAAGCATAGCCATGTTGGACACCAAGCCCTTCCCCGATGAGCCGGAGTTCTTTTCCGACCTTCGTAAAAACGGGGCAGAGATGCGGGACGACTACTATGACCTCGTCAAAAGGGCCTCGGCGGGGTGAAGCGATGCTTTCTACGGCGCAAAACCCCGCTTCGTCCTTTTACGCAGAAGCGAAAGGGCCAGCTGGATACCTACAGAAAGTTAAGACTTTCCTATCTAAAAAAGTTCCGCTTCTGCCGGCTCTGCGGGAAGAAGGCCACACAGATTCACCACAAACGGGGGCGTATCGGATGGCGTCTCTGCGCCGAGGAATTCTTCATGGCGATCTGCCAAGACTGTCACGCCGACATCCACGCCAATGGAAGATGGGCCCGAGAAAAGGGCTTCATCTTACCCGCCTAAAATGATTGGACGAGTTGGATTGGTTGCCGCACACCGAGGCGCTTGGGCGTGGAGGCACAAAAGAATTGAGATCAAGAGACCCTACTCAAGAAGAAAAAAGGTCAAGGCAGACCGCCTTTGGCAAGGGCAGAATACGCCCGAGCTTAGTTTCGCCCTAGTGGACAAAGACAGGAACATCATGAAGTTCTCCATGATGACCTACGGCGAGGCATTTAGACGCAACCGCACCACTAAGGCCTTTGGATTTGCTTGGGTCAGATGCGATAGGAGGAAAAAATGAGCTACGAAATTGAAGAAGCACCGGATCCCATCCGTGCGCTAAACTGGATGCGGGACAACGCCGAGAAGCTGGCAAACGCCAAGGCCGAAAAGGCCTACATCGACCAGTTTCTTAAGAGCAAGAAGGCCGTCCTCATGCAGGAGCTTGCCAAGCAATACCCCAACATGCCCTTGGCCGCACAGGAACGGGATGCCGTGGCCCACGAGGAATACCTTGCCCTGCTCAAGGCCCACAAAGAGGCCGTGTTTATCGAGGAGAAAATGAAAGCCCTCATGACGGCGGCACAAAATCAGATCGAAATTTGGCGTACCCTCGAAAGCACCAAGAGGGCCGAGCTCAAGGCGTTTTAGTGGACAAGGTCGACCTAGCCGTCACCGCCGGAGAACGGGGGCGTGAGGATACCCAATGGTTCACCCAAGGGCTTGCCGCAACACTCTGCTCTGCCCTGCCCATGCCCAACCGCCTATGGCTTGATGTGGGTGCTGGAATGGGCAGGTCGCGGGAAAGAATCGAGCCGCACGGCTTTCGGGTTATCACCCAAGACCCCGCACCCGACCTTCCGGTGGACACCGACCAGCCCTTGGAAAAGATTTACGGGGAGTTTGGGGTGGTGTCGGCCTTCGATGTGATCGAGCACGTCAAGGATGTGCCAGCCTTCACCAAGGAGCTTTCCAGACTTAGTTGCGGGTACGTTGTCCTATCAGCCCCCCTTGATTCGGACAGCATATATCACTTCCAAGTCTTCACGCCGCAATATCTACTGCAACAAACCTCATGCATCGGGAGGCTTTTATTGGCCTACGAGCTTGGAGAGGGATGGGTAAGGCGCATGGATCAACGCATCAAAGAGGGCTTTGGCGCCCTGCTTGTATACAGCGTGGGTAATTGGGGGGTATGAAATACTTATTCTATCTGTTCTGGTTCAACCTCGGCCTCTGGCTGGGGCTGGCCCTCACCATCATCCCAATCCTGCTGATCCGGGCGATCTTCAAGATATGATCATCTCCCCTTCCCGACTCAAGCGGGTTGCCTTGGAGATTGCCTCCAAGCGACACCACAAATTCACGCGGATCTCGCGGGAGTTTATCGAGAAAGCCGACCGCCATCTTGTCTACTGGGTCGAGTCCCACATCGCCTCGCTTCCGTCCAAGGGAAAGACAATCAAATGAGCGAACTGGACAAACAGGTCGAAACAACCGACCGGTTCTACATCGCCGGCATCATCATCGGCGCAATTACCGGATCGGGCTTTCTTTTCATGTGAAGCACTCCTACGACCTGAAAATCTATAACGGGAGGATCAAGGTCTATGTGGACAGCCACGTTATGTTCTCGTTTAACCAGATAGATTTTAAGGGCTACTATGCCTACAAGGACGACACCAGCCTTTACGGAATCGATATTTATCTGATCGAAAGCAGTGGCGGGTCGGGGGGTTCGGCCACGATGGAGATTTACTTCAAAACGAAGGAGAACTGGCTCGGGGTCTTGGAGCTCATGGATAAGCACCTATGAGAAAGGGCTCGAAGGTTGTCTGCGTCGATGATCGGTTCCCGCCGGAGCTTTTCATTTACTACACACAACTCCCCCTCAAGGACCGCACCTATACCGTCAGGGACATGGGCGTGGGAATTTCCCACAAGGGCGAGGTCGGGGAGGTCGTGGTCTATCTGGTGGAGCTAACCAACCCCGCATCCAGCAAGCCCCCTCACCCCGAGCGAGGCTTCGCACAATGGAGGTTTCGGGAGATTGAGCCGCCCGTCGAGTCCGAGGAGGTGGAGGTCTTGGAACAAGTCGGGTAATTGGGGCATGGCACAACAATGGGATATAATTGGCAGACACAAACTAAAGGGGTTCAAAAACAGCCCATGGGTCATGGTCAAAAGAAGGGTCAAGATCCGGAAGGCAAAGAATCTATGGGACTGCTACTGGTTTAACACACAGACACGCATCTTCACAAAATACATGGCCGAGCCCAGCTACAAAAGGGCAATAGGCACAAAGGGGCAGGAATCAGCATCCTCCCTTCTTCTGGAACGGGATTCCGGTGATATATGGGCTTGCCCAAGGCGGTCCCTCCGCTTCTTCCGAGGGGTTGGGCAGATGGAGCTTTTCCAAAAACATCGGGGGTAATTGAGCCATGCCAAACTGGATTACAAACGAACTAACGATTGATACAAACGCAGTCTCGAAGTCCATCAAGGAAGAACTCAAGTTTTATGTTTCCAAGGATGACGACGGGAAGGAGGGGCTGGACTTCGACAGGGTCATTCGGATGCCCCCTTCCCTGCAAATCACCGCCGGCGGGTCGGTGGAGGAGGCCATGGCCGTCATCAAGGGCGATCTTAAGTTTTTCTCGGAAAGATTGAAGTGGTGGAAGGGCAAGGGTTCTTGGCTTGAAAAGGAGGGCATCAAGACCGCAAAGGCCTTAATGGAACACAGCCGAAAACGCCTTTCTGAAAAGGAACTGGGCGAAGGCAAGACGGCCATCGAGAATTTAAGGAAATACGGCCACAAGGATTGGTATGACTGGTGTTGTGCTAACTGGGGGACGAAGTGGAACGCCTCCGACACGCATTGGAACGACAACTCGGTCTCCTTCCTCACCGCTTGGGCTCCGCCCGATCCGGTCATCCAGAAGATGGCCGATGAGACAGGACACGCTATCCAGAATATGTGGTTCGATGAGGGCGATGTTGAGGATGTCCATTATACGACATTCTCTCCGAACAGCGGGGATAATTAGGGAAAGGAACACGATGAACACAGACATGACCGATATAACTAAATCCAAGGCTCATTCTTTCAGGGTTAAGAAAGATATCCTAGCTAGGCTGGAGCAGATTAAAAAGAATAACTCAAATGCTTATGAGGTTTATTTGGACAAGAACGATGGGGATTCTCAAGACGCAAAGGATTCTTTTTATATCACGCACTACTTGGCCTTTGACGAGATTCTCCATGCTGTTGAATGGTGCGTAAAAAAAACAAGGACACCGGAATGACCATTAGCGAAATTTTAGCACTGCCCAAGACTGACCCAAGGTGGCTTGAGTTTGAAAGGAAAGTAAATGCGGAAGCGGAATGCCCTTGCGTAAACTTTCGAGCCGAGGAGGGCAGCATAGAGGAGTTCAATCGCTACATAGCTGACGATAGATAAAAAAAACAATAGAAAGGAAACAAATCATGATTACAAAACAACTACTACAAAACATACGGAATCAAATTAACCCACAGCTGGAGGCCATAAACAAGAAGTCATCAGACTTTTCGCTCCGATTGGGCAACTGCACATACGACAGCGACATCGCCACCTTCAAGCTAGAGGTATGCTCGGTGGAAAAGGGTTCCGTTATCACCAAGGAGTTGTCCTCCCTGCGTCAAACGTATTCCATTTACGGACTGACCGAGGCCGACCTTACGAAGGAGTTTGCGACCAGTCGGGGCAAGGCAAGGCTCTGCGGACTCAAGCCAAGGGCGGAAAAGTGCTTCATCTTCGAGATATTGGATGGGCAAAACAAGGGCAAGAAGTATGTCACCAAGCTGGAGGCAATCAAAACCTATCTTGGAAAAACAAAGGGGCTAATTAGCACATGACAGCAATAGAACTAATCAGATCGAAACAAAGCATGGACAAAGCGGCCAAGGATCACGCCGAAGCCGTCCAAAAACGGCAGGAACAGGAGGATGCCGAAAGGTTTGCTCCTATAAAAAATATATACGAGGAGGTTCGCAACCTTCCCGCAAGGAAAAGGCACGGACACTCCAATTTCAGCACCGAAACAATCAAGGGCATGTGGGAGGCTGGCTTTGGGACGAGATCCCTTCGGTTTTGGGATGAATACTCCTCTGGCGATTGGAATCTTTATATTTCAAAGGGCACATTCTACCTACGCACCAGCCTTTATGAAAACCCTGTCAAGACAGAGGATGTCGAGGAGGCCAAGAAATGGCTTATTGAGAAGCTGGCCAAAATAGTCCCCACGGAGGTGGTAAAATGAGCGTCCCTTGGTGTCAGGGAGGGCTAGGCTTTGGTGGTTTGCACGCATCACACATTGCTATGGGGCAATGGTATTGTGTGGATGCAAACTATTGTGGCGATCCAGAGGAGCCAGTTGGCGTAGGGTGTTCGAGGAAGGAGGCTGTGGACAACTTCTTCGAACAAGCTATGCCCCCGCCCGAAACTGGCGTTTGCGAGACCTGCAACAAGCGTGATGGAACTCGCCGAAGGCCATATCTTGCCGACAAGCGGGAGGCTGAAAGGATGAGCTACATCTCCTGCGACCCCTGCTTTCAGTCGGTTTGGAAGGGGGAACTATGATCTTCGTGGTGCGGGAGGGGCTAAAAACACCGAGGGTAATTAAACCATGAAGAAAAAAGCCACTAAAAGCACAAGCCACCCACGCATTTGGGGAACCCTTTCCGACAAGGACTACCGCCTCATCGGGAAGATCGCAAAGAGGGCAATCGAGCGAGCCAAACTGGTGGAGGCTGGTGGGTCGATTCTGGTCAATCGGGGGCACCTTGACCTAGTGATGGATTTAGAGGTTTGCCACTCCAGACACTTCAAGCTTCGGTTGCGGGAGATGTTGGACACCAAGGACACCTTCAGCCTTATGCACGACATCTATATGATCGCTGGCTCGATCAATAAAGAGACATTGGGATGGGATGGGCTGGGTGTTCCCCGATTCACCAAGTCATTGGTAAAACACGCAAAGGCTGGGGTGGCAAATTGAAATACCTACACGCCTTTGATCTTGTATCTTGCGTGGAAAACGAACACGAAGACTTTTACAACACGCCCAAAGAGGAACTTATCAATGCGATGAGGGCAAGGCTATCCGGCCTAACGGACGAAGAGGTCTTTGATGCGTTTGGCCACATTGAAACTAATTGCATTGAAAACAAGGGGGGTAATTAGATTATGAAAACAATCAATCTGGACGGATTCACGGAGCATAAGCCATCCCGCAAGAAGGAACCCAAGCCCCTTCTGAATGTCGATGGCAAGCCGGTAACGACATTTGTGAAGGCCAAGCAAGCCTTTGACCACGCCGAGAGCGATCTACGCAAGGCCAAGGAAGACCTGCTGGAGGCCGCCTCGCTTGAGTTTTGGCGTATGAACCACGCCCGAACCACCGCTGGCGATCTCCCCGCTTCCACCGCCGAGATGCAGGGAGATGACTGCACGGCAAAAATCACGATGGCCAGAATCTACCCTGCCGTCACAGGCGAGGAGGTGCTTTCGGTATTGCCCAAGCCAGTCTTCGACTCCGCTTTTCAGCAGAGCTTCGATTTCAAGATTGATGGGTCAAAGCTGAATCCCGCCACCGCTGGCGACTTTGTCTCGGAGCTTCGGATGCTGGTCGAAAAGCACCGCAGTTCACAGGCAGTCACCATCAAGCGGGGATTCCAACCCACCGAGCAGTTCCATATTGAGCGTCACAAGATTCTTAAGCCAGAGCAGAACCTACAGCTTCAGTCGGTTTGCCCAGCGAGAATCTATGTCAGTTGAGGTTGCCACAACTCTGCTCACGAAGTCGCCGAGGCTACCGCTTCGACCCTATTCGTGCGTCACGGCACTTCAGTTGGAGTCCTTTCGTGAGTGGAGTTTCGAGCCAAAGGTAAACGGCTGGCGATGTGTTGTGGATGCCGAGCGTGGAAGGGTGATTTCACGGCACGGCACAACCTTCGCCGAGTCGGGACACATTCTGGACATTGTCGCAACCACGCCGAACCTTGCTGGCCTTGGCTTGCTTGACTGCGAGTTCCTTGGGAGGAGAACCAAGGCTGGCAAGGGATCGGTTGTGGTGATGGATGTGATGGACTCCACCCTCTCCTATCTGGAGAGACGCACCCTGCTGGACGGCTTGTGCGAAGTTCCGCTGGACGACATCCCCAAAAACGCAATCCTCCGCTTCCCCGCATACACACAAGAACAGGCAAGACTCATTCTGGAGGATATGCGGGAGGTGAATGAACGCCGTTGCGAGGTGATTTGGGAGGGATTTGTCGCCAAGCACAACGCCTCACCCTATCCCCGCCGATACGACCAAAACGAATGTCGGTTTTGGGCAAAGGCTCGACTCCTCACCGCATAAAACACGCAGGGTAATTGGAGCGTGAGGAAATTCACGCTCAAGAAATTCAAAAGAAAATACGGCATCGGGGGACTGGACGATGTCGATTCGGACATCATACCGGCCTACCTACAAACACTTCGGGAATATGTCGATGACGGAGCCAATTACTCCGACTTCTCCGCTTTCTACGAAACCAACAAAAACAACGGAGGTAATTCAAATATGAGAAAATCAAAGCAACTTCGTGACAGATGGTATGCCCGATGCCTCGACATCAGCATCGCCGAACTCGACAAGGAAAAAAAGCGGTGGGAAACCCGCAAGCAGAATTGGGGCAAACTTTCCTATATTCGTGGTGGCCTCAAGGTGAACCCTTACAAGCCGACCATTGAGGAAAAATACTTCGAGTCTTTTAAGGGCGACCTCTGCTCCGTTGAGCTTGAGTGCGTCTTTCAGCGTGAGTCCGACATCCCCAGCGTTCGAACCCTTGGCCGATACTTAATCGAACATGAAGACGATGGCTCTCTCGAATACTATCCCGATAAAAACGAGGACAGGGACGAGTCGGAAGACAACTGCGAGGAGTCCGAAAATGAAGATTGGGGTGCGGCAGAATTCAAAGTCACCTTTCGACACGAACGCCCCCTTCGACTCCGATCTGTTGTCGATAAACTCAACCTTCACGGAGCCGAGGTAAACACCACTTGCGGGATGCACGTTCATCTCGACCAGCGTGGAATCTCCTCTGCGATGGCATCCAAGCGAGCCAAGCGACTTATCAAATGCCTACCCGCATTGACGCAGATTGTCGCCCCCTCCCGCTTGGGGAACCACTACTGCTCGATGAATCGCCCGATCCGCAGGGGGACGAACTATCGCCACCAGACTGACCGCTACTTGGCGATCAATCATTCCTCTGCCTACTGCGAGCATACCACCACGGAGAACAGGCTACACGGAGGGACGCTGGACTTCTGGAAGATTATGGGATGGGTCGATCTCAATAAATGGATTATGCGTTCCGCCGAGGTCGATGCGAAGGCAGACGAAAACTCGCTTCGAGCCACCAATGGCGAGGTGAGTGTCACCTTGGAGGATATGATTCGATTCAAGACCCTCCCCGAAACCATCCGCCAATATATGTGGAGACGATTTCGGCAGTTTCATCCGACCAAAGCTATTGAGCTTCGGGAGAAACTGATTCACGACGATCTTCACCGCCTAACCGATGGCTATGCGGTCAGCTAAAACAGAAAGGATAATTAAGCTATGTGCAGACTAATTGGATTCTCAACCGATAAACCCCTTGAGCAGGACAAACTCGACAAGATGGTTTCAACTTGCCGAGACTTGCTGAAGGATCAGAAGGACGGATTCGGATATGCCCTTTCGGGCGGGGAGATTGATGGCATCACCCATCTACGCCTAGTGACAGGCAGTCTTCTCGGATACGGCTACGACCCCCTTGGCGAGTGGGAATCCGTTGCCAAGCCTACCTACGACCAGCAGGGCGATGTCAAACCCTGCACGGCTGGACTATTCCACGGACGGACTTCGACCAACGATGTCGGTATTAAAAATACCCATCCCTTCGTGAACGAGGAGCTTGCCTTGGCACATAACGGCATTGTCGATTATTCGGGACCTCATCGCAAAAAGATCGGGACTTGTGACAGCGAAGACCTTTTCAACACCTTCACCAAGGGCAAGGGCTGGAAGGAGCTTGCTAAATACTACGAGGGATATGCCGCCCTTCTGATTTTACGCAAGGATGGGCATCTCACCCTCTATCGGGATGAAACCCCTTCCCTCTATGTGATTCGCTTCACCACGGACACGGCAAGCGGGTTTGTGGTGGCAACATCAGCCTATGACGGCACGGAGGCAGTCAAACAAGTCTTCGGTTGCGTTCCCAACGCACCGATTCAGGTGAAGGCAAACCATGTAGTTTCGACCAAGCACGGAGCCATCCTCGACAAGAAGCGGGTCAAACCCATCGCTAGGAAAAGCTACGCCAAAGACCAGTTGTCCCTTGGCTACGGCACCAGCTACTACCCAAAGAAAGAGGACAAGTCGGCGACAGGGACTTGGGTCGCAGATGGCGACAAGGAGGACACAGGAGTTGGCGACTACCAAGGCCAAGGCACGGACACTGATTTTCAAACAGGGTATGACGAGGGGTATCAAGATTCATACAACGACACAGGCTATTATCCAGACAACACGCAATCCAAGAAATTCCAAGACGGCTACGAAAAGGGATATTTGGGGGGAGAAAAAGAAAAGGCCAAGATCGGGGAAGTCGATTTTGAAGAGGATTCGGAGCTGGAGGTAGCACCCTTCTGAAAACATTCGGGGTAATTCCAGTATGACAAACTCCAATAATCTACAAACCATTCGGAAGAAACTTGTCGATGCAGTCGTGGAGGTCGGTAGCTGGAACGAGGCGATGATAACACTCGCCCACAAGCCGAGGGACGGCAGGGACACCGAAATCGTGGATATGATCGACCACGCCCATGCCATTCACGACTACGCCGAGCAGTTGCTAACCCTCCTTCGTGGATACAACCAAATTACCGAGGAGAAGGAGCAAGCAACTCAAGCGATGGTGAGAGGGCTGAACGCATGAAGAAACGCAAGCAATTCAAACCCAACTGGAAAGAAATAAGGAAACGACCAGAGATTAAGCTACTCAAACTAAAACTTCTGAAAGTTGGATGGGTATTGAAATAAACAAACAGGGTAATTCAAATATGAGCGATCTAACAGACGATACAAAACTAAATTGTGCAGGTGAGTTTATTACGGCCTGCGAAAATCCCCACCAATTAAGCCAAGCAGTTGAGCTTCTGTCTCTATTGCTAAATGGAGAAAGAAGCCACGCCGAGGCTTGTTTCGCCAGCTTGGAGTATGTCGAAAATATCTCCGATGCCTTGGCATACTCGATTGAACAGGCAAAGGATCACTACAGGGACATAGACGACGAACAAAGCAGAACAACACTACAGGAGGAAGTCTTGACTCAAATTCTTGAGTTTTCCCACGCCTACCTAGCCAAGGCCTACGAAAAGAAAGTCGGGAGGGCATAAAAACATTATGAGTAATTACTTTATGCAAATCAAAGAAACCAAGGAACAACTAACGGACGGAAGGCTAAAAGTCGTCCGAACAATCAGAAAACCAAACTTATCGCTTGTCGATATTGTGACTTACGAAAAGCCGTTAGCTATGTCCGAAATCTACTGGAACAAAGGGGGAAGAAAATGAGCAAGAAAACAAAGGCAAAGCAGACCGCAGACCTCAGCGACAGACTTCTGGCATTCGTATCGGGATGCCTTGGGCTATCCAGTTCGCTCCCCGATGACAGGGTCGGGACGGAATTGGCGGAAGCAATCCTAAAACCCGCAGTCGCATCCTATTTTCGCCACGGAGAGGCAGAGGGGTGTGCCACGGCAAAGGAGTTCACCCAAAAGTTTCGGGAAACATTGGGCGAGTTGCGGATTGCACGGAGAGCCTTGATTCTTATCAAAACCAACGGAAAAGCCGAGGCGGGGCGACAAGCCGAACGGCTCCACGAGGCTTGTGATGAGCTTGTGAGGGCTTTCTTCCAGTCGGTAAGAGTCCTCGAAAACAAGGCGGGTAATTAAGGCATGAAACAAAAAACCAACCGACAAGTCTTCAAACAGGCGATTCAAAACTTGGATGACATCACCTTGGCGATTCTTCGTGAGAGGATTCTCTCGATCACCGAGGCCACGCTTCGGGACAAGGAGGAGGTCAAGAAACAGATGACTGGCTCCTTCTTCAATCCCGAAAGCTGGATTGGGTTCATCGAGAAAATTCACGATCAATTCAAATTCGAGAATAGCGGGAAGTTCTTTTTCAACACGCCAACCACAAAGGTCGGATGAGCGATAGGTTTATGAACACAACTGAAATAGATTACTACGGCGAAACCGACAACTACATCCACCTCAAATTCGGGGATTGTAGAAAGGCTTACAATTTCACAAAGGAGTTCAAAAAAGCACATCCAGATTTCGTAAAGAAATATAAGCGATATTGGGACAGGGAGGACGGAGATTTTGACGACTTTAAAAGCCCCTTTCAAGTGGTGGCCTATGCCTTCAAGAAAAACATTCCAGTTCACTTTTATTACAACTACACGGACGAACCTGCAAAGGGGTATGAGGACATCATCGACTACTTGGTGCGAGAAAACACCTTCGTTCCAGAGAAATGAAAGACTTGCCCAAGGGACTGACATACTTCGTCCGCACGGAGTCACTCGCAGTTCCCGCACAACCGAGGACGCATTATGCGGTAAAGTCGGTTTCACCCGCTGGCTTGGCGGGGGCGATAAATCCAAGCCAAAAACTTTAAGGGTAATTAAGGTATGAACCCCAAAATCAAGGAAGCGATCAAGAAAGAATTAGACCCTATTGATGTTGAGCAACGCTATCGGGACTTGCTCGATGAAGTTTATCCAGAGGTGAAAATAGGCTATGCAACCTATTCCCCTTCCCAAATCGTGGAAGAGCTTTCTCCCACGGACTTTAGGGTCGGGGTGGCCGACTACACAGGAACCGAGGAAAACCTCACCGAGGTTGATGGCGAGTATTACGACACAAGCGAGGTGGATGAAATCACGGAACGAATCGGGGACGACACCTAAACGCCAGAAAACAAACAGACTAATTAGAGCATGAACAACACAACCATCACAGACGGCGAAAAGGAGCAGAACGAAAGAATCAAATCCAACTTGGCAGAGGTCGATTGGGGAAACACCTCCCTCGAAGAACTGGAGGATATTTTCGAGGACAGAGACCCCTTGGAATTCCTTTGATCGGGGAAACCAAAGAACCCCAAAAACATCCAAACTAATTAGAGTATGAACGAAACCAACCAGCAGATCGTGAATGTAGCCAAGGAAGCGATTGAGAAAATCTTAACGCTTACCGAGGCGACCCAAAACCCAAGCACGGAAACCCCCAACCGAGACGCTGAAGAGCGTCATTTTGGCGAGTCGGTAATCGACAGGGCAGTCGATAAAATTCTGGACGATAAGAGCCAGATACAGGACGACATTGTTGATCGAGTTGCCGACACAATCGACAACTCTGACATCAGCGACTTGGTATATGATCGCCTTGAGATTGACGACATTGTCAGTTCAGTTGCGGAGCGAATTGATGACGATGAAATTGCCGACAAGCTGGCCGACAATATTGTCGAGAGCGATGACTTCTATAAAAGGCTAGTCGAGGCACTTATCCAGAAGATTGCGAAAACCGAGGAGGCGAAGGCCTAGATTGGGGATCGGGGTGGGAGGTGACTAACCACGCCCGAAAAACAGCCGAAGTAATTAAAGTATGAACAACTTAAACCTCACCGAAATCTACTGGATGCTTGAAAACTGCACGGATGAAATCAACCGAGTTGATGCCTTTGATCGTCTTCTGACCGAGCTAGACACGCCGACACGAATCCACCGCACAATCGGACGGATGGAGGAGCTTGCCATCGGGGTCGAATAACCCCCAAGCGGGGGAAAACGAGGAACCCAAAAACATCCAAGCTAATTAAGGTATGAGCAAAAAACACTTCGAAAAACTGGCGGTTATGGTCGCCAGCATCAAAGACCAAACAGACAAGCAAACAATGACGGAAAGGATGATCGAATTCTGTAGGGATATGAATCCCAACTTCTCCGCTTCCCGCTTCACGGAAGCGATAAGCGAACTCTCCCAAGGCCTCCGCCCTTGCGGATTCTCAAAAGCAACCTTCGAAGGTATTCGCAAATGAGTTGCCCCGACTGGACTTGTGACGAGCGAGGGAATACAATCGTTCGAACCCCCCAAGTTGAACCCCCTTGGAAATGGGGAGTTTATACAGGGAAGGGAGTCGCCGAACCTCGGAACCCTCGCCCGCACGAGGGGGGGAGCGTTCTGGATTCGATAGAGAAACTAGGGGAACTACTGAAGGAATTTCCAGAAGGGAACCCTTCAGAAAACAGGCGGGGTAATTGAGTTATGCAAACATTCATCAAAACAGCATCGAAAAAAGCAGTTGGCGAGTTTGTGAAAGAAGCCAAGCGGGTAGGCTACCCAGTAAAGGGCAGTATCAAAGAGGCAAAGATCGAAGTCTTTACCGATGATACCTTGCCCCAAGAACTGGTTTTTAAGGCTATCGCCCCTTGCCCCAGTTCCAACTTCTGGCTGATGACATTCAACGCCGACTACTGGAAAGAGGGAGCCACGGCGACAGCCTAAGCCACCCCGACCCACCCCCGAAATCGGGCTCTGGGTCACTAGCGGGTAGCGAAATAAAAAAAGTATGGGACCCACCCCTCCCCCACCAAATTATTTTACAGGGTCATGGGGCCCCCTTGCCTACCCCCCAATATCTTTAAGGTCACAATTTGTGACCACCCCCCGCATTAATTTGCGTATCCCCCGCCCGGGGGTATGGAATTTTTTTATGAGGGCATTAGTGATAGATCCGTGTGGGCAGCCTCAGATTTATGAGGAGACGATGACTGGCTCGACCCGTGGGATTGTGGAAATCCTGCGTGGGGCAGCCGAGCCTGTCCGGATCAACGACACCGAGGTCATGTACGTCAATGAGGAGGCCCTGATGGACAGCGATTGTTTGGGCGGGTTTATTGTGATGGAAAAGGGCGAGGACGACATTTTGGTCATGAAGCGGTTCCTTGGCAGGGCGGTGATTCTGGGCAGGGGCACCACTGGGCGAACCAAGTCGACATCGATGGAGCTACTGGATTTAAGCCGGCGGGTGTGTGTGTTGCCGGGGAAGCGGGTTGGGCCGAAGCCTTCCTTGAAGGGGTTGCCTTGAAGTCCGTACTCTCAAACATGCACATTGTTTGCAGGCTTGGCCTTTCTTGGATCCTTTACTTTGCCGGCGACATCGTTTCCAAGACGATATTGCGTCTCGGTATCGGCTACGGAACCTACAGCCGGCTCATGAGGCTTTCGGTGGATCTGGACGACAACTGCCATATATGGAAGCCGGTTGCCAAACCCTAATGCCCTTTCCTGCGCCGTAAAAATGCCTTAAAATTCGTTTCTACACCAAATAGGGTCAGGACAGCACCCCTACCCACAATCCCCCTCTATGGGCCATTATAAAGCCTAATACACGCCCCAAGCTGAATTAATACTTGTGGGCAGCTGGGTTGAATAAGCTTGACCACTGGACCATGTCCCCTCCCCTACACCCCTCCCCGCGTTAGCGGTTACTAAATTCAAAACCATAGCGTATTGATGAAACCAAATCCCCCATCCAACGAAGACTCCTATGTCGACAACAAGTGTCGTCAAATTGTAATAGTCCTAAAGTCTAGGAGCTACTGGCCAAAAGCTAAAAGCAAAGTCAGGGATGGGGGTTCCAAGGGGGAAGGGA
>Ga0194133_10001887_pt1 | contig 34379 bp, 34 predicted proteins | sample TA2KigOf40mmetaG_FD_155448 | JGI IMG/M metagenome (GOLD analysis project Ga0194133, IMG submission 155448) | Freshwater microbial communities from Lake Tanganyika, Tanzania - TA2015055 Kigoma Offshore 40m | ecosystem: Environmental > Aquatic > Freshwater > Lake | place: Tanzania: Lake...
CGGTTGAAGTTGGCAATCTCCGCCGGACTGGCCTTCGCCTTGGCGATGATCGCCATGCAGGTTCAGATCGTCATCAGCATCGCCAACCTCTGACCGACGGGCGCGATCAGAGAGCCAGGCGCATCACCAAGACGTAATGAACGGTGGCGGCGCTGGCCACGAGTGCGTGAAACACCTCGTGAAATCCGAAGGTATTTGGCCAAGGATTCGGACGTTTGGCGGCGTACACCACCGCACCAACCGAGTACAGCCCGCCGCCGGTCCACAGCAGAGTCGTGTCGATCGCGTTGAGTGCCTCCGATAACGCACCGATTTCCACCAACGCGCTCCACCCAACGATCAGATACACCGCGATCACGACCGGACGCGGTGCGTGCAGCCACGCCATGCGGATGATGATGCCGATGGTGGCCGCCGACCACACGAACACGAGAAGAGTCACCTCTGGTCGACCGCGCAGGCTCAGAGTGGTGACAGCGGTGTAACTGCCCGTCACGGCCAGCAGGATCGTCGCATGATCGAACCGTTTGAACCGTCGTTCGGCAACCGGACTCAGCCGACCCGAGTGATACACGGCCGAGACACCGAGCATGGTCGCGACGCCCACTCCGTAGATCGCCATGGCGATTCGCGCCGAGGCCGAATCGGCCAAGCAGATCAGGACGACGAACGCCGGGATCGCCACCACTGTCGACCAACGATGGATGTGACCGCGCCACGACGGGCGAATGACTGTCGTGTGTGCGGTTGTGGTGCTCAAGAACTCGACCCTAACCCGCGTTGGAGAAGTCCCGGCCGTCATCTTCCCCTTCACTAGGGTCGCAGCATGAGTTCGGAGCGGTTCTCGTGACTGATTCCGGCCATGTGTACCGACCCGACGTCGACGGGCTACGCGCGATCGCCGTCGGATCAGTCGTCCTCTTTCACGCCTTCCCCTGGCTCGTGCCCGGTGGGTACGTCGGTGTCGACGTCTTCTTCGTGATCTCGGGTTTTCTCATCACCACCAACATCGTCGGCGGTTTGTCCAACGGCTCGTTCACGATTCGTGGTTTCTACGACCGCCGAGTACGACGCATCTTCCCCGCACTCGTGACGGTCCTGCTGGCCATTTTCGTCCTCGGGTGGGTGTCACTCTTCGACAGCGAATTCAAGTCACTCGGCAAGCACATCGCCGGTGGTGCGTTCTTCGTCTCCAATCTCTTCCTCTGGGCGGAAAGTGGATACTTCGACACCGCGTCCGAGGTGAAGCCCCTCGTGCACCTCTGGTCGCTCGGAATCGAAGAGCAGTTCTACATCGTGTGGCCGCTCGCGCTCTGGGCTCTCGTCAAGTTCGGACGCCGCACGATCGGCCCAACCATCGCGCTCATCCTCGTCTCGTTCATCCTCGGCCTGACCTCCATCGATGGAGCCGGGGGTTACTACTCGCCGCTCAATCGCTTCTGGGAACTCCTCATCGGCGCACTGCTGGCGATGCTCACCATCCGCGGCACCACCATTCGCGGCATCACCATGACGGCCCACCTGCGCAACGCAGCGGCGTCCGTCGGCATGATCGCGATCGTCGTTCCGATGTTCGCACTCGACGGCAACAGCACCTTCCCCGGCTGGAACGCCATTGCTCCGACCGTCGGCGCGGCCCTTCTCATCGGTGCCGGTGCCGAGAACTGGTGGGGACGGAGAGTGTTGTCCCTCAAAGGAATGATCTGGATCGGCCTCATTTCGTATCCGCTGTATCTCTGGCACTGGCCCCTCCTCGTATACGCCCGAATCATCGCGAGCGGGGTTCCTTCAGCCGGGATACGCGTGGGCGCGGTCGCACTGGCGGTTCTCCTCTCCTATCTCACGTATCGCCTGATCGAACGGCCACTGCGATTCCATCGCAACCGAAAGGCTGTCGTTGGCGGGCTGGTTGCCGCCATGGCACTCGTCGGCGGTGTCGGTGCGTTCACATGGGCTCGAGACGGGGTGCCGAGCCGCCAGTTCAATTCACTCAACGTCGCCCTCGACCCCGGTGAGGTCCGCGGCATCAACGAGATCTCCACGATCGGTTGCGGCCTCGACCCGGCCACACAAGAACTCTTCGCCGACTGCCGCACCGACGTGCGAGGCGAGCCGACTTACGCGCTGATCGGCGACAGCAAAGCCTCCACGCTCATCGGCGGCTTCATGCGCACATCACAACAAGGTCGTTGGTGGACCGTCATCGGTGGAACCAAAGGTATCCAGTCAGCCGTTCCGCTCATCTCCGACGACCCGGCGCACGAACGTTTCCTCCCACTGATCGTTCCGGCCGTCGACACAGTGAATGCCGATCCGAACATTCGTGTCGTCGTCCTCGAAGGTGCGGTGCGCGCCATGTTCGAGTGGCCCGACTTCACCAACTTCGCCTGGCTCCCCGACAGTCCGTTGTACGACAAAGTCGAGAGTGCGTTGCGCGAAACCGTTCGACGTTTGGTCGACGGCGGCAAGAAGGTCGTTCTCTACGTCGACAATCCAGCCTTGGCCGCACCCGAAGACTGCACCAACCGTCGAACCACCATTGACTTCCTGAATTCACTTCTCATCGATTCCAATCCGCGTTGCCAGGTTGGTCTCGACGACTTTCTCGCTCATACCGATCGCTATCGAGCACTGCTCCAGCGAGTCGCCGACGGATTCGAAGGCGGTGTGTCGGTCTTCGATCCGACTCCGATCTTGTGCAACGAGAACTCCCGCGTGTGCGGCCATGTGAAGAATGGCGTGCGCCTCTACAGCTACACCGACCATCCGTCCGACGATGCGGCCGACCAGATCGGAACCGAACTCAACGCCTACCTGGCCCAACTCTGACCCGGCTCACGACCGGAATGCCCGACGCCACAGGCAGACTTCTCCCTCGTTTGGTCGAACCCCGCGGTCTTCCGTGAAGATGGGGTTCCTGGTCGACAGGACATCCCATGGCACGCACCCTGATCCGCACCCTCGTCTCCTTGTCGGCGACGGCAACCTTCGCGTTCGCGACGGGTTCGGTCGACGCGCAAACTCCTCTTTCCACCGACGACCCGCTCCTCACCACCACCGACGGCACGCGAACCCTCACGGTGTCGAAGAGTCAGGATCTCGACGGCAACGGTGACACCGTGATCGTCGAGGGCAGTGGCTTCGACGTCACCAAAGGGATCTACGTCGGACTGTGCGTGAAGCCAGCCGCTGGCGGCGCCCCCTCTCCCTGCGGTGGTGGAGCCGACCGAGCCGGTACGGGCGGCGCCTCGGTCTGGATCTCGTCGAACCCACCCGGATACGGCGTCAACCTCGCGATTCCCTATGGGCCCAACGGAAGTTTCCGCGTGGAGTTCGGTGTGGGACCGACCATCAACGACGTGATCGATTGCCGCTCCGTCGACTGCGCAATCGTCACGAAGAACGACCACACCATCTACGACGATCGTTCACAAGATCTGATCATCCCCATCACCTTCACGGGAGAAGCGCCCACCACGACCGTCCCGGCGGCAACTGACGCACCAGCGAACACCGAGGCGGTCACCGAAATCACGGTGGCCGACAACCTCGACGAACTGACCGCGATCGCCACTGGCCGCGACGAAGGCTCGAACATCGGATTGATCGTTTTCTTCTCGGCGGTGCTCGTCGTCGTCATCGGCGGTGCCGTTCTCCTCACTCGAGCCCGAAAGAACCGCGGTTCATGAAGCGTCTGGTCACATCGATCATCGCCGCACTGGTTCTTGCGGCTGGGTGCTCGAGTTCCGACACGACGCGCGAAACGTCGGGAGAACGCATCGTCACACTCACCGCCGGCCTCACCGAAGCGGTCTTCGCTCTCGGCGCTGGTGATCTGGTGGTTGCCCGCGACATCTCGAGCACGATCGCCGAAGCCGATGCTCTTCCGATCGTCACCACCGCGCACGACATCAATGTCGAAGCACTGCTCGCAGTTCGACCCACGTTGATCCTGATCGACGAAGACACCGGACCCGAGACCGCGCTCGACCAGATCGCAGCGACCGGGGTGCGCATCGAGTTGGTCGACAACGCCACGACGGTCGACGAGATCATCCCGCGCCTCGAACGAGTGGCCGAGATTCTCGGACTCCAAGATCGTGCGGCTCGCCTACGCGATGCGATCGACAAGGATCTCGCCGGAGTTCGCACCGACGACTCACTCGCCGATGTCCGCGTTGCGTTCCTCTACGTTCGCGGTCCGGCTGGCGTGTACCTCATCGGCGGTCCCGGATCAGGACCCGATTCGATCATCGCTGCCGCTGGTGCGACCGACGCCGGAACCGCCATCGGTCTCGAACTCGCGTTCACGCCGCTCACACCCGAAGCCATGGTGGGAGCGGCCCCTGATGTTCTCCTCGTCACCACGACCGGACTCGACTCCGTCAACGGCATCGACGGGCTCGTCGAACTAGCCGGTGTCGCACAGACTCCGGCTGGCAAAGCCCGCCGAGTGATCACCGCCGAAGATGGCCTCCTCTTCAGTTTCGGACCGCGCACCCCTAGCCTGATTGAGAGTCTTCGCCAGGAGATCGCCGCCGAAATGGAGAAGGCCGTTCCGTGAACAAGCAAGCCCGCGCGACAGTCGATCCGAAGATCGTCGGGCTCGTCCTTCTTCTGCTCCTCCTCACCACGATCGTGATCTCTGCGATCGTGGGTGCGTACGACGTGTCGCCCTCCGAAGTGGTGCGCACGATCCTTCGGCGAACCAACCTCATGGGCGGATCACCGAGCGACCCGGTCGCCGACGAGCTCATCTGGTACGTGCGCTTGCCTCGCATCGTCCTCGGTGTGCTGGTGGGAGCATCGCTCGCCACCGCGGGCGCCGTGATGCAAGGTGCGTTCGCCAACCCCCTGTCCGAACCCGGAATCGTCGGTGTCTCGTCGGGTGCCATGGCGGCGGCCGCCTTGCAGATCGTCACCGGCTTCGCGCCGTTCGGCATCTGGACTCTTCCGGTCGCCGCCTTCATCGGCGGACTCATCGCCGTAGCCGTCGTGTACTCGACCGCGCGTTTCGACGGTCGCACCGAGGTTCTCACGCTCATCTTGATGGGCGTGGCGATCAACGCGATCGCCGGCGCGTTCATCGGACTACTCGCGTACGTCGCTGACGACTCGTCGCTCCGCTCACTCACGTCGTGGACACTCGGTTCGCTCTCGCAATCCACGTGGGAGAAGGTCTGCATCGTCGCACCCACCGCCACGATCGGAATCATCGGTGCGATCTGCCTCAGCCGAACCCTCGACCTTCTCTCGCTCGGTGACCGTGCGGCCCGCCACGTGGGTGTGAACGTCGAGCGCGCGCGCATCCAGGTCTTACTCGTGGTCGCGATCCTCGCCGGTTCGGCCGTCGCCGTTTCGGGCATCGTTCTCTTCGTCGGCCTTCTCGTTCCGCACGTCGTTCGTCTGTTCGTGGGCCCTCGCCACAAGTACGTGCTGCCACTGTCGGTTCTCTTCGGTTCGGTCGTAGTGGCGCTGTCCGATGTACTCGCCCGCAACATCGTCGAGCCATCCGAGTTGCCCTTGGGTGTTCTGACCTCGATCATCGGTGCGCCGGTGTTCATCTGGCAGTTGCGTCGCTTGCGCTCTCGTCAAGGCGGCTGGGCATGAGCACCATCACCGCGCAGAACGCCAGCCTCGAACGCGAGGGTGCGGTGCTGTGCTCCGGCGTCACCTGCTCGTTCTCGAGCGGCGAGCTGGTCGCCGTCGTCGGACCCAATGGTGCAGGCAAGTCGAGTCTGCTCGCATTGCTCGCCGGTGACGTCGAACCCGCCAGCGGGTTCGTCCATCTCGACGATCGTTCGATGCGCGACTTCGCCCCCGTCGACCTGGCCCGTCAGCGCGCGGTTCTCACGCAGACCAACGTGGTCGCCTTCCCGTTCTCGGTTCGTGAAGTCGTGTCGATGGGCCGCTTCGCCTGGAAGTCGCGCGAAAGTGCGGTCGACGACACCGCGGTCGTGAACGCGGCGATGGAAGCCACCGACATCGCGCATCTGGCGCAGCGACGCATCACCACGCTGTCGGGCGGCGAGATCGCCCGCGTTGCTCTGGCCCGTGTGCTGGCCCAAGACACCAAGGTCATTCTTCTCGACGAACCAACCGCGTCACTCGACATCAAGCATCAGGAGATGGTGCTCGAATTGCTGCGCCACAAGGCCTCCAACGGAACGCTCGTGATCATCGTCGTTCACGATCTCGAAGCCGCCGCATCGATTGCCGACCGTCTTCTCGTGATGGTCAACGGTCACATCGTCGCCGATGGTTCACCGCAACACGTGCTCTCATCTGCTCTCTTGTCCGAGGTGTACGACTACCCCATCGACGTCGCCACGAGTTCTCTGACTGGACAGATGGAGATTCGTCCGAAACGATCTGCTTCCACCAAGAAACTTTCGTGATCTCGTAAAGGACTTCGTGATGCTTCCCCCGGCTCACCGCTTCATTCGCACCGCACTGATCTCGGCCACCGTCTCCGCGCTCGCCGCCTGCGGAGGATCTTCCGACGACTCGAGCAGTTCACTAACTCCCGACACGTCGGCAGTCGAGACCTCCACGGTGGCACCCACCACTGCTGCACCCACGACGACTGCTGCGCCGGCCGGACCGTCGGTGGAGATCGTCGAGGGCACGTCGTTCGCACCGACCGGTGGTCCGGTGCAAGTCACGGTGAACGGCACCGGTTTCACCGACCTCGCCGTTGGAAATCGTCCGCCACTCGACGGTCTTCCCACCGGTGTGTACGTCGTGTTCGGCTGGTTCGACGAGAACTGGAAGCCATCGGCTGGCGTCGGAACCGACGCTCGTCGCTTCGTGTTCGAAACACAGTCGTGGGCCATGCCCGACGAATCTCGGGCGGTCCTCGATCCGACGAACCAACTCGAGAACGTGTACACGCTCAGTCCCGAAGGTGACTTCTCGTTGACGATTCCCGTCGATTGTTCACTCGCTGGCACCGGAACGATGGCCATCGCCGTGTACCCGGCCAGCGGAGCAATTCAGGCCGACCACGAATTCCTGATTCCGATCACCTGCACGGCCTGAGCCGGTGCGGCGACGTCAGAAGGCGTCCGGTCCGCTCAAAGCCAACTCGATCGCTGCTGCCATCTGCGGTGCGCGATAACGGGAGAACTGATCGGATACGTGGTTGTAATCGCGATAGACGATGCGGCCGTTGATGAGAACCGGACACACCTCCGCGGTACAGAACCAATCGACCGGATTCACGAACGTCGCCCCGTGCTCGGCGGCAACCTGTTCGAACATCTCGATCTTCTTCGGGAACTCGGCGGCTGAGCGAGCGTTCGAGCACTTCGAAACATCGGTTCGGTTGGCACGAATGCACGGTGGAATGTCGGCGCCACTCGTCTTGGGCGTCTCACCGATGATCAACACCTTGGTTCCCGAGCCGGCGATGTTCTGGATGGAACGCCCCAAACCGGCTCGCCACCCTTCCAAACCACCACCATTGGTCTGCTTGTAGCGCGTGAGCATCGGATAGATCACGAGGTCGGGTCCGAGTTCACGAATCGCTTCCCAACCGTTGCGTCGGAATTCGTTGCACTCGGGGTATTCGAGTTCGGCTCCATCGCGCGCGCCGTCCTCGCGTCGCAAGGTCGTCACGTCGGCCGCCGGACACGATGTCTTCGTCATGGAGACCAACTTCCACCGATTCGTTCGAGCGGCCACCTCGAGGGCCCCGAACCATTGCGCGGCATGGCTGTCACCCGTGAACACGATCACCGTGTCGCTGGTGAGATCACCGAACTCACAGAAGATGGGGGTCACCGCACCCACACCGGCATGGCACCCCCTGTCGTACAACGCCGGCTCGGAGTAGGCCGCTCCACCCAATGGGACGCCGTCAGGAACCGGCCCCAGCGCGGCGGCGTCAGCCACGTCGTCGAACAGGCCCGTGAGTTGAACGGGCACGGTGGTCGTGGTGGTGGAGGCAACCGTGGTGGTCGGTGCCACCGTCGTCGTGGTGGCCTCGCTCACGAACACGGTCGTCGGTGGGGCGCCGGCTGGCTCGGTCTGCGCCACCGAAGGGTTGGCCTCGGGTGAGCCACACGCCGAGAAGCCCGCCAGCACCGCCACCACACCGAGAGGGAACCAGCGCCTGATCACCTCCTCACCGTACCGACATTCCCCCTGCTCAGGGACTGTTTCCCGGTCCGATCGCAACACAATCGTCATAGTCGTTAGCCTCGACTCGCGATGGCCCGCGCCACTTCCTCACTGCGCCGGCAGTTCCTGGTCGCCACCGTGGTGGCCGGACTTCTGACCGGACTTCCCGGAGTTCTCCTCCCGGCCGCCCAGGCGGGTTCGGTCGAGGACGCCCGGCGCAAGGTGCAGCGCATGGCCGACGCGCTCGAGGCCGCCGAGGACGAAGTGGCCATCTTGTCCGAAGACCTCGTGACGGCGCAGAACGACCGCGACACACTCGAGATCGAAATCGTCGCCACCGAAGGCGAGATCACCACCAAGCAGGCCGAGCTCGACGGTGTGCAGGCGCAAATGTCGGAAGTTGCCGTGCAGTCGTTCATCGGGGGAGGTCGTGGCGGGAGCATCACCAATCTCCTCTCACCCGGAGTCGGTCCGAACGAATCGGTCCAGAAGCAGACCCTCACCGAGATGGCACTGAACGCCGGGTTCATCAGCACCGACGAACTCGATGCATTGGTGACCGATCTCGAAAATCTGCAGAAGAAGCTCGGGCGTCAACGCGACCGCGCAGCCGAACTAGCCGAGCAGATCGAGAAGAAGAAGGCTGCTGCCGAAGACAAGATCGAGAAGTACACGGCTTTGAAGACGAAGGCCGAACGTGAACTCGGACAGGCACTGCGAGCCGAACAACAGCGACGCGCCGAAGCGGCTGCGCGTGCGGCGCGTAGCCAGGCCGGTTCGTTCACCGCGCGTCGGGGGAACGGATCGCTCGTGTTCGATCGCTCGTCGATTCCGCCCGCCAGTTCGCGTGCACAAATCGCGATCGCGGCGGCTCGCAGTCAAGTCGGCGTTCCGTACATCGCCTACAAGGCCATCGAAGGTGTGGGCTTCGATTGCTCCGGACTCACGATGTGGGCCTGGGCTCAGGCCGGCGTGTCGCTTCCGCATCAATCACGACGCCAGGCCAACAGCACCCCTCGGATTCCGATCGAATACATCGAGCCGGGTGACCTCGTGTACTTCCACAAGCCGATCTCACACGTGGGCATCTACATCGGTAACGGCATGATGATCGACGCACCCGCTACCGGCAAAGACGTGCGTATCGCCCCGGTGCGATTCGATCGTGTCGTCGCCGTGACGCGTCCGGGCTGATCGACCTTCCGTCTCATCGTCTCACGGTGGGCGGTACGGGCAACCCCACCACGGCGTAGGCGTCGGCTTCGTCGAGAGAGAACGGTAGTGACGACGAGAGTCGGGCGCAGTAGGCAAATGTCCCGATCACCTCGGCCGGTCGGTCACATGGGTCATCGAAGTCGATCTAGGGTTGAATCGTGAGCGGGGACCTCGAGGCGTTCATCCAGGACGGGTGCTACGAGCCGGGATCCGCATCGGCGCCCATGATCGAGGCGTCGATTCAGTACCTCCGCCAACGTGGCCTCAACGACGACGCCATCATCACCACTCTTCGTGATCCGGCCGCCGCCGACTACCTCGAACGATTTTCCCGAGTCTCATCACCTCCGATGACCGCTCGCGATCTTGCCGCCGCCGTCGACATCGACGTCCAACAAGTTCTCGATGTTCGTACCGCGTCCGGGCTCCCCACGGTCGGACCAGACGAGCCCGCGTTCTGGAACGAAGACATTCCGGCCTTTCGACTCATGCACGCCGGCCTTCTGATCTTCACGTGGGACGAACTCCTGGCGTTCATTCGTGTGATGGGATCGTCCATGAGCCGAGTCGCCGATGCCGCCAACTACTTGTTCCTCGAAGACATCGAGCGGCCCCTCATCGAGGCCGGCGGTTCCGGCGTCGACATCGTGAAGTCGGCGGTCGAGGCGCAGTCACTCGCTCTCGATCTCGTCTGGGTTCTTCAGATGTTGATCCGTGAGCATCTCGAACTCTCCGTCAACCGACATCGCGAATCGATCAGTCGATCTGGTTACAACGATCAGATGGTGTCGATGGTCGTCGGGTTCGTCGACCTCGTGGGTTACACGTCACGTTCGCTGAAGATGAGTGCGCAGGAATTGGCCGAGCTCGTCACTCGTTTCGAAGCCCTTGCCCAGGACACGGTCTCTCGCTTGGGGGGTCGACTGGTGAAGTTCATCGGTGACGAATTGATGTTCGTCACGGTCGATCCGGCGGGCGGCATTCGCATCGCCAGCGAAATTCTCCGCGTGTTCGGCTCCGACCCTTCCCTCACACCGCGCGGCGGCATGGCGTACGGTCCCGTCCTCGCGCGAGTCGGCGACTATTTCGGATCGGTCGTCAACCTGGCCGCTCGACTCGTCGATCAGTCGGTGCCCGGAGAGGTCCTCGTCACCACCGAGTTGGCCGAAGAAGCACAGATATCACTCGATCCGGCTGGTCGTCGCATGTTGAAGGGGTTCGATGATCCCGTTTCGGTCGCGTCGCTGACCCTCCGCGCCGACTGATCACTACTATCCGCGGCTGATCATCAGCCGACGGGGAATAGAAGGCTATCGACGAATCCGGACCTTCGATCGGCCGGAACCTGCTCGATCTACTGAAGCAACCGATGCTCGCGTTGCTCGTCGCTGCTGGTCATCACACTCCTGTCGGTCGTGACGATCGAATTCCTCAAGCACTACTTCGTCGGGTTGGTCGAACCTGGTTGACGGCGTGTCGAGAGGGTTTCAACCCCAGGCGAAAACCGGCTGCTCGAGATGATCGACCCGCTCACCCAGCTTGCCTTCGATGGCCACCCAACGGAGTTGCAACAGCACGGCCCCGGTCGGTGCGTGGATGAGATCGCCGCCGAGGGGCAACTGAACCACCGGGCGGTCACTTTCGGGAATACGAACGTAGCGAGGTGAATCGGCTCGGCACAGTTGATGGAGGCCGATGCGGTAAGTGTGGGCGACTTCGCCCGGATCGGGTGTGAGTTGAACGTCGTCACCGCCCCACAGCACCACGGGTGTGATGCGGAATCCGGATCGTGTCGGATAGTCGTCGAGGACGCCGAGCACCGAATCGACACCGAGTTGCAAGCCGATCTCCTCGTGCAGTTCGCGTAGTGCGGCATCGACGGGTGTTTCGTCGGCGTCGAGGCGTCCACCGGGGAGGGCCCACTGCCCCGCATGGCGATTCATCCGCGCGGCCCGACGACACAGAAGAAAGGCCGCGCCGCCCGAGACGTTGCGCATGCGACCGTCGAGACCGGCGATGTCACCCGGGACGTTGATCAACGGCTGCTCGGGTAACGGGAAGGGGTCGTCATCATCATCGGGATGGCTGTCGACGATCACGATTGCGACGGCGGCTGGTCGCAGAGAATCGTCGTCGACGGTGACACGCGGATGAGCCGACAGATTGGCAGTCATCTTCGCGCGCAGGCGATCGTCGAACGGAATCACGAGCGATGTTCTTCGATGAGTGAGTTCAGAACGTTCAACCCATCCCACACGTCGGTGAAGCGGGTAGTGAGTGGACTCAGGCCCAGGCGCACGATGTCGGGTGGGCGAACATCGGCGATCACGTTGAGATCGGCCAATTGTTTCAACAGCGTCTTCGCATCGGGATGGTGGACAGCCACGTGGTTTCCTCGATGAGCGGGATCGCGCGGAGTGGAGGTGGTGAGACCGAGATGATCGATCACATCGATCGCGAAACTCGTGAGGGCTCGACCCTTCGCCGCAATCGCCGACATGCCAGCTCGAGCCGACAGGGCGATTCCCTCCTCAGCGGCAACCAGGCTCAGAATGTGCGGGGTTCCGAGGAGCACTCGTCGAATGTCGTCGTGTGGTTCGAAGGGGCGTTCCATTGCGAACTGATCCTTCTGAGCGAACCATCCGCGGATGGGCTGCTGCGCCGACGCCTGAAGGTGGCTCGCGATGAACGTGAACGCCGGTGCACCCGGTCCACCGTTCAGGAACTTGTACGTGCAGCCCACCGCCAGTTCGACTCCGAGAGCGTGTACATCGAATTCGATCGAGCCGACGGTGTGCGAGAGATCCCACAACACCAGGGCGCCTGCAGCACGGGCTTCGTCGGTGAACGCCTTCACGTCGGCGAGGGCCGCGGTGCGGTAGTCGACGACACTGCGCACGATCACAGCCACGTCGGAGAGATCGATTCCGGGCTGCAACGAGCGCACGGTGAGACCCGAATCGTGGGCGATTCCTTCGACCACGTAGCGATCGGTTGGAAACTCGTCGTCAGCAACCACGAGCACCTTGCGATCGGGACGTAGGCCGAGCGCGATATGAACACCTTGGTAGAGGTTCAGCGTGGTGGAGTCGTGAATCACCACTTCGCCGGGATGGCTTCCGATGATGTCGACGAAACGATCACCGATGCGGCGAGGTAAGTCGAGCCAGTGCTCCCAACTCAGGATGAGATCGGACGCCCACTCGTTCTCGATCACCTGCTGGAGCCGCTCGATCGTGCGCTTGGGGGTACGCCCGAGCGAGTTGCCGTCGAGGTAGATAAGTGAGTCGTCTGGAATGAAGAACTCGTCGCGATACCGGGCGAGTGGGTCGGCCCGGTCGAGTTCGAGGGCCCGATCGCGAGAAGTCACACTCACATTCTGGCCGATCGTCGTTACTCTCAGCGCAGTGGCACCCGGACAGATCCGCCAGCGGAGCGGCCTGCGCGTCGTTGACGACCCGAACAGCGGTCATTTCGTGGTGACCGACGAGCCGATCGCCGAGCGAGACGTCATTGTGATCTGGAGCGGCGAGAGGATCAGCCTGGCCCAGGCCGAGTCACTGTCGACGAAGGAGCAGGATTACCTCTTGCAGATCGATGACGACTGCTTCTTGCTCACATCTCTCGACGAGTTGTGTACCGCCGACTTCATCAATCACAGTTGCGAGCCGAATTGCGGTCTGCTCGAGGCGGACACTCTGGTCGCGATACGCCCCATCGCGGCCGGGGAAGTTCTGTCGTTCGATTACGCCACCAGCGACACGACGTCGTTCATCGCATTCGACTGTTTGTGTGGCGCGCCGTCATGCCGGGGTCGGCTCACCGGGAACGACTGGCGGCTTCCCGAGGTTCAAAGGAAGTGCGCCGGATGGTTCGCCCCCCACGTCCAGCGCTTGATCGACGGCACTGCGAGCGGGTGACGGGGCCCGTCGCTTCGCTCCTCCCGATTGCACGACCCGACGAGAGCGCTTCTCGCTGTGAGCGGGTGACGGGAATCGAACCCGCGTTCTCAGCTTGGGAAGCTGATGTTCTGCCATTGAACTACACCCGCACTGCCAGCCCCGAGGGGCGACCGCTACGAGATTATCCGTGCCGGCCGAAGCCGTCACCTGCCGACCGACCGCGGCGATCCACTACGGTGACGGCGTGATCTTGTCGGACCGCAGCATCAAAGAGGCCCTGGCCGCCGGGCGCATCGTCATCGAGCCACTCGACGAGAGCATGATTCAGCCGTCGTCCATCGACGTGCGCGTCTCCAACTTGTTCCGCGTGTTCCGCAATCACACGGCCGGCATCATCGACGTGAAACAAGACATGACCGGCCTCACCGAACTCGTCGAGATCGAGGCTGACGGAGTGTTCGTTCTTCATCCGGGCGAGTTCGTTCTCGGTTCCACACTTGAACGAGTTGCTGTTCCCAATGATCTCGTCGCCCGCATCGAGGGCAAGAGCAGTCTCGGTCGCCTCGGCTTGCTCATTCACTCCACCGCCGGTTTCATCGACGCCGGTTTCGATGGACACGTCACTCTCGAGTTGGCCAATGTTGCGAGCCTGCCCATCACCATCTACCCCGGTATGAAGATCGGGCAGGTGAGTTTCATGCAGATGACCACGCCGGCCGACAATCCGTACGGCAAGGGTGCGCGTGGTTCGAAGTATCTCGGCCAGCGCGGGCCCACGCCGAGTCGCTACTTCGAGAACTTCAACAACGGCTGAATCCGTACACTCTGCACGGTGAGTGGACCGCTGCAGATCAAATTCGTGAAGTCGGCCACTGATGTTCGCGATCTTCCCGAGTCGCCGGCCGAGGTGGCGTTCGTCGGTCGGTCGAACGTGGGCAAGTCGTCACTCATCAATTCACTCGCGAATCGGCGCCAACTCGCGCGCGTGTCGAACACTCCTGGCCGTACGCAGTTGATCAACATCTTCTCGGTGCCCAATGGGGCCACCGTCGTCGACCTTCCGGGTTACGGCTATGCGGCCGTTCCCGGTCGGGTGAAGAAGACGTGGGGCCCGATGATCGAGGGTTATCTCCTCGATCGCGAAGAGCTCGTCATGGTGTTCGTGCTGGTCGACGGCGAGATCGGACCGACCAAACTCGATATTCAGATGCTCGACTGGCTTCGCGATAACGGGATTCCCCACACCGTGGTGGCCACCAAGGGCGACAAGGTCAAGTCGTCGAAGCGTCCGACGCGCAAACGCGAACTCGCCGAGGCGTGTCAGTTGGAGCCGGGTGATGTGGTGTGGGTGAGCAGCCAGAACGGCGCCAACATCGACACCCTGAGACAACTGGTATCAGCCCACTTGAGCTGAGTCACTCGCCGGCGACGGGGGTGTTCTCGATGTCGAGGAGAGGGGATCCCGGATTGGCCAGTTGGGCATCGCCGTTCTCGATCGCTTCCAACAAGTGGATCGCGATGTCGCCCACGCGCACCTGATCTTCGTCGACACCCGCACCCTTCACGCCGTCGTCCAGCATGATATAGCAGAACGGGCAGGCCGTGGCGACGCGCGTCGCACCCGTGGACAACGCCTCACGCGCACGCTCGTCGTTCACCTTGGTGCCGATCGACTCTTCCATCCACATGCGCGCGCCGCCAGCACCGCAACACATGCCCGTGGTTCCGTTGCGGCTCATCTCCACGACTTCGATTCCCTTGATCGACGCCACCACCTTGCGCGGCGCGAGGTACACGTCGTTGTGACGACCGAGGTAGCACGAGTCGTGGTACGTGATGCGCTCTTCGAGCGTCGCATTGCTCACGTCGAGCTTGCCGGTCTCGATCAACTGCTCGAGCAACTGCGAGTGGTGAATCACTTCGTACTGACCACCGAGCTGCGGATACTCGTTGGCGAGCGTGTTGAAGCAGTGCGGACACTGCGTGATGATCTTCTTCACGCCCATGCCGTTGAGCATTTCGACGTTCGGCATGGCCAGCATCTGGAACAGATACTCGTTGCCCGACCGGCGAGCCGAGTCGCCCGTGCACATCTCGCTCGGGCCGAGAATCGCCACGTCGATTCCGGCACGACGCAACAACTTGGCCATCGACTGCGTGACCTTCTTGTTCTTGTCGTCGAACGAACCGGCGCAGCCGACCCAGTAGAGGTATTCGTGCGAGAAGGCATCACCCGGGTCGACCACGTCGACGTCGAGATCCTTGGCCCAATCGGCGCGCTCGCCCTGGTTCATTCCCCACGGATTGCCCTGGTTCTCCATGGCGCGATAGGCGTTACCCAACTCGGCCGGGAAGTTGCTCTCCATGAGCGACAAGTAACGACGCATGTCGAGAATCTTGTCGAGAATTTCGATGTTCACCGGGCAGATCTCGTCACAGGCCTTGCACGACGTGCACGACCAGATCTCTTCGGCGGTGATGCGCTCGAACAGCGAGTTGGCACCGATGGTGATCTCGGCGTCGGTGCCGAGCGGCGGAGTCACGCGACCACCCGGTGCGTGCGCGGCCGTGGCCGCCATCACTTCACCGGTCTTCAACACGATCTCGCGAGGGTCGAGCGGCTTACCAGTGGCGTGAGCCGGGCACACGCTCGTGCATCGACCGCACATGGTGCAGGCATCGGTATCGAGCAACTGCTTCCAGGTGAAGTCTTCGACCACCGACGCACCGAACGACTCGAGTGACGTCTCGGTCAGGTTCGGCATGGCCTTCATCGCACCCTTGGGGCGATCGCGATCCTTCAAGTACATATTGAGCGGCGACGTGAAGATGTGGCGCAACATGGTGATGGGCAAGATGGCGAGGAACGCCACGAACGTGAGCACGTGGCCGATCCACCACCCCTGGTGCCACGTCTGCAAACTGTCGGCCGACCAACCGTCGACCAGCTGCGCCAACGGATAACCCACCACCGACCACTTCTCGTGATCGACGTTCATTCCCGACGCCTGGTTCTCGGCGATGCGGAACATCTCGGCGCCGAAACCGGACACACCGATGGCCAACAGCACACCCAGGATCACGGCGTGCTCGGGCTTGGTCTTGATGCGAATGCGATACGGCCGCTGCACGTAGCGACGCAGGATGGCCCAGATCACACCGACGGTGAACACGACACCGGCTACGTCTCCTACCAACGCGTAACCGCGGTACACGTCGCCGTGCAAGAACTTGAGATCTTCGGGCATCTGGTGATCGATCTCGAGCACCGTGGTCACGCCGAGCAGCACCAGGAATCCGAAGTAGATCATCGAGTGCATGAGGCCGGCGGCCGAGTCGCGCAGCAACGTCTTCATGTACACGCCGGCGCGGAAGTCGGCCAGACGGTTCTTCACGTTCTTGACGGTGGTCCGACGGCGATCGGGCGCACCTCGCTCCCAGTTGCGGATGCGATCGGCGAAGCGGAACGAACCCCACAGGATCATCACCGGGATGACGGTGTAGAAGGCCACCTTGAGCGGACCGGGAATGCCACCGAACACCGTGCGGTGGATGGGCGAATCGCCTTCCCAACCGGTGAGAAGAGGAACGATTCCAGACACCGCCGTGAAGCCGGCCACGAAGCAGCCAATCGCGATGGAGAGTTGGTACGGCTTGAGTCGTCGCGGGCCCGAAGGTGCGGCGGGGGTGTCAGCGTGCGTGGCCATGCACGTCAGACGCTACTTCGCAACGCCGTCCGACCCGAACCCTGTTCGAGAACTTGTCCGGGAGCAGAGTGGGACAAACGAACGAAATCAGCCGAAGTACTGGCGGTCGAGTTCGCGAATGCGGCCGGCCAACGTGGCCAACACCTTGTGCGACAGCGCCGGCACCTGGTCGAGAACTCCGAGGAACTGACGCTGGCTAATCACGAGAAGGGTGCACTCGGTGTCGGTGACGACCGATGCGGTACGCGGACCGTGATCGAGGAGCGACAACTCGCCCACTACGGAACCGGCGCCGAGCGTGGCGACCTTCTTGCCGTTGCGCTTTACCGTGGCCGAACCCTTGATGATCACGAATGCCTCACGGCCGGCTTGGCCCTGATCGACGATCAGTGAGCCCGCCTCCATGACGATCTCGTCTCCGGACTTGGCAATCTTCTCCAGGTCCTTGTTCGAGCACGAGGAGAACAAGGCAACCTTGCGAAGGCTTTCGAGGTACGACTTCTTGGACATGGGAATCACTATACGACGCTCGTGAACATGTGATGAGCGGGTCACCGGGTCAGCGGTCACCGGGCTGAGCCGACGGCCACATCAGGCACCGGCTTGTTTGGCCACCGCCGCCGCGGCGGCCGCGATCGCCTCGGCATCCCCCAGGTACTCGGCCGAACGAACGGCCAGGGCCTCGGTGAACGCGTACCGACGCGGGACACCGGTGGGGATGTTCAGCTCGGCGATGTCGGCCTCGGAGATCTGCTCGAGATGCATCACGAGCGCGCGCAACGAGTTGCCGTGAGCCGTCACCAGAACGTCGAGCCCCGATCGCAATTGCGGGACGATCGCGTCCTCCCAGTACGGAAGGACGCGAGCCACGACGTCCTTCAAACACTCGCTGGCCGGAAGTACGTCGGGGTCGAGGAGTCGATAACGGCGATCGTTCACGGGATGTTCGGGACTCGCGGTGTCGACGGGCGGCGGCGGCACGTCGAAGCTGCGACGCCACAACTTGGTCTGCTCGGGACCGTGACGCTCGGTGGTGGCTTTCTTGCCGAGACCCTGCAGCGCTCCGTAGTGCCGCTCGTTCAACCGCCACGAACGTTGCACCGGCAGCCACACCTGGCCCATCGATTCGAGGGCGAGATGACACGTGACGACGGCGCGCTCGAGTACCGAGGTGTGCGCCACGTCGAACCACAACCCCGCGTCCTTCATGGTCACACCGGCCCGTGACGCTTCCGATCGGCCGAGTTCGGACAATGGAACGTCGTGCCAACCCGTGAACAGGTTCAACTCGTTCCAGGTGCTCTGACCGTGGCGGAGGAGAACGAGTGTGCCGACCACGGCGGTCACTTCACGAAGAGTTCGGCGATCTGAACAGCGTTGAGAGCGGCTCCCTTGCGCAGGTTGTCCATGCTCACGAACAGAACGAGCCCGCGGCCACCGTCGACCGACGAGTCCTGTCGGATTCGGCCGACGTAGCTCGGATCCTTACCCGCCGCTTCGATGGGAGTGGGGACGTCGAGAACGACCACCCCCGGCGCTTTCGACAACAACTCGGTCGCTCGCGCCACATCGATGGGTCGGGCGAACTCGGCGTTGATGCTCAACGAGTGACCGGTGTACACCGGGACGCGCACGCACGTGCCCGACACCTTCAGATCGGGAATGGCGAGGATCTTGCGGCTCTCGTTGCGCAACTTCTGCTCTTCGTCGGTCTCGAACGAACCGTCGTCGACGTACTTGCCCGCGTACGGCAGAACGTTGAAGGCGATGGGCTTGGCGAACTTGGCCGGCGCCGGGAACGTGACCGCATCACCATCGAACGTGAGATCGCGCGCCACATCGGTGACTTCGCGAGCCTGCTTGTCGAGTTCGTCGACACCGGCGAGGCCACCGCCCGACACGGCCTGATACGTGCTCACGACGATGCGATGCAGTTCGGCTTCGTCATGCAGAACCTTGAGTACCGGCATGGCGGCCATGGTGGTGCAGTTCGGATTGGCGATGATGCCCTTCGGCGTGCGGTGCACCTCGGCCGGGTTGACCTCGGACACCACCAGCGGAACTTCGGGGTCCATGCGCCACGCCGACGAGTTGTCGATCACGGTCACTCCAGCGGCCGCGAAACGTGGAGCCAGTTCACGCGACGACGATGCACCAGCCGAGAACAACGCAATGTCGAGACCGCTCGGATCGGCGGTGGCGGCGTCTTCGACGACGACCGAACCGTTCTTCCACGGCAACGACGAGCCGGCCGAACGGGCCGAGGCAAAGAAACGAATCTCGTCGATCGGGAAGTTCCGCTCGGCGAGCAGGGTGCGCATGACCGCGCCCACCTGACCAGTTGCTCCAACGACACCTACGCGCATGGATGGCAGGCTAACTGTGGTGTCAGTCGGCCCGACGGGCGATTAACCACCAATGACTGCGGTCGATGCCATGGAACGACCGTACGGCCACGTCAGGCTCGGTCGCGCGCGACCGGGGCGTCCGAAACCACAGGCTCGCGTCGACGAGTCGCTCGTGGTGGGTGCGCAGGTCCTGCAGCACCACCGACGGCGCCAGGCGATTGGCCTGCCAACCCAATCGGGTCGACCAGCGACGGCGGGCCAACGTCGGACCGAGAATCGGCACACGCCACAGCGCTCGCACCACCACACCGGCCGGGAACAACACCGAATCGAGCGGAATCCAAGTGCGGTAGTTGAGCATGATCAAGCCACCGGGACGAACGACGCGCAGAGCCTCACGCGTGAGGGCGAGGGCGTCTTCACGATTGCAGTGCTGCAACGTGATGTAACTGAACACGACATCAGCGCTCGCATCAGGAAGGTTCAGCGAGCGACCGTCGGAAACGTGCGAGGTTGATAGTCGCTCGGGTTCACCGAACTCGGCCACCGTGCGTTGGCACTGCCGCAAGAACGATGCGTCGAGATCGCAGGCCGTCACGTGATCGAAGCGCTTGGTGAACTCGGCGGTCATCCGACCGATTCCGGATCCGATCTCCACGAAACTCGATCGCCGTGCTGCGTCGGTATCGACTCCGAAGTAGTGCAGATACGCACCAACTTCTTGTTCACCCGATCGAACGAAGTCGGCCAACGTGAGGTGGCCACCCACTTCGTTGTTGAACACCCAACCGGTGTCGCGGACGACGTCGTCGGAATCGTCGAGACGGCGACTGGCATCACCAGCCACGTTCCAGGGAACGTGCTGGCGGCGCCGCAGAGCGGCCATCGACTACTTCCGCTCGGGAAGCGGAGCGCTGTAGGCCTGACCGCTGTCGAGTCCGAATTCGGTGTGCAGAGCGCGGGCGGCCTTCTCGAGATCGGCCACCGGCACCACGACCGAGATACGAATGGTCGACGTGGAGATCATTCCGATGTTCACACCGTGGTCAGCGAGCGTCCGGAACATCTTGGCGGCGATACCCGGGCTGGTCTTCATGCCCGCACCAACGAGCGAAATCTTGGCGATCTCGTCGTCGTGCGCGATGCCACTGGCACCAATTTGCTTGGCGACCGACTCGACGATTCCTTGGGCGACCTTCATGTCGGACTTCGGCACGGTGAAACTGATGTCGGTAGTGCCGTCGACCGACGTGTTCTGCACGATCATGTCGACGTTCACGTTCGACTGCGCGAGCGGCTCGAACAACGACGCGGAAACTCCCGGACGATCGGGCACCTTGCGCACCGTGACCTTGGCTTCGCTGACGTCGGTGACGACACCGGAGATGATGGGGTCTTCCATCGACGGCTCCTGACTCGTGACCCAGGTACCCGGCTCCCATGTGAAGCTCGAGCGGACTTGGATCGGAACATTGTAGTTACGTGCGAACTCGACCGAGCGCAAAGCGAGCACCTTGCTCCCGGCTCCGGCCATCTCGAGCATCTCGTCGAAATTGACGCGCTTGAGTTTGCGCGCCTGCGGAACGATGCGGGGATCGGCCGAGAACACACCCGTGACATCGGTGTAGATCTCGCAACTGTCGGCGTCGAGCGCGGCAGCCAACGCAACAGCCGTGGTGTCGGAACCACCACGACCGAGAGTGGTGACTTCGCGATCGGTGCTCACACCTTGAAAACCCGCGACCACGGCGACTTTGCCGGCCGCCAACGCATCGCGCACCCGATCGCCCTTCACCTCGAGGATCTTGGCCTTGGTGTGCACGGTGTCGGTGATGATGCCCACCTGGCTGCCGGTGAAGCTCACGGCCTCCACGCCGATGTCGGCCAAGGCCATGCACAACAACGCCATGGAGATGCGTTCGCCGGTGGTGAGCAGCATGTCGAGTTCGCGACCCGGCTGGGTGGAGGACACTTCGTTCGCCAACTTGATGAGGTTGTCGGTGGACTTGCCCATCGCCGACACCACGACCACGACATCGGCGCCGTGACGCTTGGTGAAGGCCACGTGTTCGGCCACCGCGCGGATCCGCTCGGGATCGGCGACGGAAGTGCCTCCGAACTTCTGAACGATGAGGGTCACGGAGACCGCAGGCTACTAGCCTTTCCACTTCGTGGGCACCGCAAAACGTGAACGAAAGAAGCAGAACCGTGAGATGGGCCGGCAGATGCAGGCTCAGGCCGAGCGTCGTCGCCGATCCAAGCGACGTTCGCTGAAAATCGCCGCCGCTGTCGTCGGCATTCTCGCGCTCGTGTTCCTCATCGCTTCCCTCACGGGTGGCGACGACGACACCGCCACCACACCGTCACCGCTCGACACGATTCCCTCCGACTTGTTCCCGCCGGCCGATTCGTCGGCACCAGTCGACTCGGCAGCACCCGGTGACTCGGGCGCACCCGACACCACTGCCGCACCAGCTGGTTTCGCCTTCGGAACCGGCGAGTGCGCACCCACCGACGGATCAGCCACCCAAACCCGTTCGTTCGATGACGCTCCGCAGCTGTGCATCGACGCGACCAAGACGTACACCGCCACGGTCGTCACCAACAAGGGAGAGTTCACCATCACTCTCGATCCGGCCAAGGCACCCGGCACCGTGAACAGCTTCGTGAACCTGGCTCGCTTCAAGTACTTCGACGGCACCGAGTGCCACCGCGCCATTCCCAACTTCGTGGTGCAGTGTGGTGATCCCACCGCTTCCGGAACCGGCGGACCGGGATATCAGTTCGCCGACGAGTTACCCGATGATGGTGAGTACGAGATCGGCTCAATCGCCATGGCCAACTCGGGCCCCAACACCAACGGCAGCCAGTTCTTCGTGATCACCGGATCCGACGGTGCGGCCCTTCCGCCCAACTACACGTTGTTCGGCAAGGTCACCGAAGGTCTCGACGTGGTGGCAGTTCTCGACTCACTCGGCAATCCGGCCAACAACGGAGTTCCGCCGAAGGAGAAGATCGAGATCGTCTCGGTCACCATCACCGAAGCCTGACTCACCCAGAACTGATCGGCTTCACACTCCGAGTTCGTCGATCAGCACGGGTCGGCCTTCGTCGATCGAACGGTGCGCCGCCACGCCGACGGCCACCGACCAAAGTCCGGCGTTCACGTCGACGTCCGGCCCGGTGCCGTTGCGAACGGCGTCGCAGAAGCGCGCCACTTCGATGAAACTCGCGCCGAAGTGGAAGCCCACGTGCGCCACTCGTTCGTCGATGGGAGCCGCGACCGACGTCAGTGAACGATCGGACCGCTCACCCACCCAGATCGAACCGTCGCCCGGAACGGCCGCCTCCACTTTGCCGAGGGTGCCCACCACCGAGAGTTCCTGCTCGTTGCGCGATGCCTCGGCGAACATGCACAGATCGAGATTGGCCCGAATTCCGTTGTCGTATTCGACGATCACGAAGGCGTTGTCGAGGATGTCGGAACGTTCACCGTCGTACACCTCGTCGAGGTGATTCACGTCTTGGCCACCGCTCGCGATGACGCGCCGTGGCCGCGAATCGGCCACGAGATTCATCAAGTCGAAGAAATGGCAGCACTTCTCCACCAGAGTTCCGCCGGTGTTGCGGCTGAATCGATTCCAGTTGTCGACCTTCACCAAGAACGGAAAACGATGCTCGCGAATCGCGATCATCTTCACGTCTCCGATTCGCCCCGACCTCACCTGCGACACGAGAGCGGCAATGGGCGCCATGTATCGGTACTCGAGACCCACCCACGTGATCGCACGACGCGACGAGGCCGCCCGCACGATGGTGTTGCAATCGTCGATGGTGGTGCACATCGGCTTCTCCACCAGCACCGGCAAGTCGGTCGCGTACACGTCGTTCAGCACCGAGGCATGAGTGAAGTTGGGTGACGCCACGATCACCGCATCGACGAGACCCGACGTCAGGAGTTCACGGTGATCGGCGAACTCGGCTACGCGAACATCGCCCAGGTTGGCGCGGGCCCATTCGAGTGACGGTGGATGCGGATCGCTCACCGCCGTGACCTCGGCACCATCGAGCGCGACGACGTTGCGAATGTGCTCGCATCCCATCATCCCGGTGCCGATCACACCCAGGCGGACGACTCCCGACATCGCGACGATCAGTTCGGAAGAGCGCCGACCAACTCGTGGGCGCCGATGCTCTCCCAACCCGAGTCGGTGCGCAACAGAGCCGACGACGACGGCAAGAACAGCAACGGAACGTTGGCCAACTTGCGGGCTCTCGCCTGACGATCGGCGGTCACGGTCTCCGACTGCGACACGAGTGCGAGTCCCTTCACGAGTCCGAGACCGAGCGCGAGCGCTCCACCGCGCGGATCGATCATGGGGTCGCAGAGCGCCGATGCCGACGGCCCGGCCCCGACCACGACGCCTCCCGCCGACAGGACGGCCAACAACGCCTCCCACACCGGGGTGTCCTTCACGACGCTGCGCAGATGAATCGGGTTGTCGCCCACCAACCACACCGCCCGCGCCGAGCGAACCACCTCGGCCGCGCCCGCATCCATGGCTTCGGGACGACTCATCACCATCAGCACGTCGATGTCGATCTCGAGCCGCTCGGCCCACGACATTCCGGCCGCGATCAACACCTCGGGGCGCTCGAAGGCGTCGGCGGTGGGCAGGACCACGACCCGCTCGGCCCCGGCCGAGGACACGAGGCGTCGGTCGAGGTCGTCGTGGAGGGTGAACGGGCCTCCGCCCTGCAGAACCACGGTTCCCGGCATGTCCCGACTGTAGGCCCCCGGCTCGGCCCGCCGTCCGGATCGCCGTTGTTACCCGACGGTAACTATGGTGACGCCAACACAGAACGGAGCATCGTGAACACCTCGGCCACTTCTCACTCCCCCATCACGCGCGTCGGCATCGTCGGCTCCGGAATTATGGGTTCGGGTCTGGCCGAAGTGGCGGCCCGAGCCGGAATCGATGCGGTCGTACGCACACGCGCAGCCAGCACGGGTGAAGCGGTGCTGGCCGGTGTGGCCAAGGGACTTGCCAAGCAAGTGGAGCGCGGCAAGTTGACCGACGACGACGCGCGTGCGATCCAGTCACGCATCTCGGTCGTCACCGAACTCGAGGGTTTGGCCGACTGCGATCTCATCATCGAGAGCGTGGTCGAAGACATGGCCACCAAGAAAGAGCTCTTCGTCGAACTCGACCGTATCGCCCGACCCGACGCTTTGCTGGCCACCAACACGTCGACGCTGTCGGTGATGGAAATCGCCACCACCGCGAAGCGACCCGAGTCGGTGTGCGGAATTCACTTCTTCAATCCGGCCACCACCATGTCGCTCGTCGAGATCATTCGTCCGCTCACGGCATCCGACGACACCATCGCGCGAGCCACTGCCTTCGCTGAGCAAGTGGGCAAGCAGCCGGTGCAGGTTCAGGACCACGCTGGCTTCATCGTCAACGCGCTGCTCTTCCCGTATCTCAACAACGCCGTGAGAATGCTCGAGAAGGGGACGGCCAGCATGGCCGACATCGACATCGCCATGAAGGGCGGCTGCAACTTCCCGATGGGACCGTTCGCACTGCTCGACCTCGTGGGTCTCGATACCTCACTGGCCATCCTCGACGCGCTCTACGCCGAGTTCAAGGACCCGAACTATCAAGCGGTGCCGACGCTTCGCCGACTCGTCGAAGCAGGAAAGCTGGGCCGCAAGACCAAGTCGGGCTTCTTCGATTACTGATCGATCCGGCGTCATCCCGTCATGCGGTAGACACTCGTCGTGACCGCGATCGACCACACAGGAATCGTCACCGACGACAACCTGAGCATCATCGCGGCTCCACAGTCCGCTCTCCCCGAGTCGGCCTGGCAGTTCGAACGTGTTCCGTTCGGTCCCGACGACATCGTCGCCGAGGGAGCCGACCTCGAACCAGCCACGCTCGTCAACGCGTACTCACACGGACTCTTCCCGATGCCGATCGGACGCAAGCGTCTCGGCTGGTTCAGTCCACAGGAGCGTGGAATCTTTCCGCTCGACGACTTCCACGTGTCACGTTCGCTGGAGAAGAGTTGCCGACGATTTCGAGTGTCTCTCGATCACGACTTCGTCGGAGTGATGCGCGGCTGCGGCGATCCACGTCGCGATCATGGCTGGATCAACGACGAATTCGTCGACGCGTATTCGCGGCTCCACCAACTCGGGTACGCCCACAGCGTCGAGGTGTGGCGCGACGACGAACTCGTGGGTGGGGTGTATGGGGTGCGCATTCGACGATTCTTCGCCGGCGAGAGCATGTTCCACCGCGCGACCGACGCGTCGAAAGTGGCCTTGGTGGGTCTGGTCGATCTGTTGCGAGCCGGAGGCTTCTCGTTGTTCGACGTGCAATGGTCGACTCCTCACCTGGCGTCACTCGGAGCCATCTCGCTAACCCGTCCGCGCTACCTCGAAATGCTGTCCGAGGCTGTGAACGACCCGAATGGACGACAGACTGAGCATCATGGCTGAACGACCCGACTCGGTGCGCCGCGACGAACCGTGGCTGATGCGGACCTACTCGGGCCACTCCACGGCCAAGGCGTCGAACGAGCTGTACCGCACGAACCTCGCCAAGGGGCAGACCGGTCTCTCCATCGCCTTCGACTTGCCCACTCAAACCGGATACGACCCCGACTCGACTATGGCGTCGGGAGAAGTCGGCAAGGTCGGCGTTCCGGTCGCACACGTGGGCCACATGCGCACTCTGCTCGACGGCATTCCGCCCGGTCAGATGAACACGTCAATGACCATCAACGCAACCGCCGCGTGGCTACTCGCGCTGTACGTGGCCAACGCCGAAGATCAAGGTGTTCCGCGCGCCGCGTTGCGCGGAACCACGCAGAACGACATCGTCAAGGAATACCTGTCGCGCGGCACGTACATCTTCCCGCCGATTCCGTCGCGTCGACTCATCGTCGACATGGTCGCGTGGTGCGCCAACAACACGCCCAAGTGGAATCCCATGAACGTCTGCTCGTACCACCTCCAAGAGGCCGGAGCGACTCCCGTTCAGGAGATCGCGTACTCGTTGGCCACGGCCGTCGGAGTTCTCGACGCCGTGCGCGACTCCGGCCAGGTTCCTCCCGAGCAGTTCGATCAGGTCTTCGGATCGATCTCGTTCTTCGTGAACGCCGGCATTCGCTTCGTGGAAGAGATCTGCAAGATGCGCGCGTTCACCGAACTCTGGGATCGCATCGGTCGCGAGCGTTACAACGTCACCGATGACAAAGCACGGCGCTTCCGCTACGGAGTGCAGGTCAACTCGCTCGGTCTCACCGAGGCCCAGCCCGAGAACAACGTGCAGCGCATCGTTCTCGAAATGTTGGCGGTCAGTTTGTCGAAGCGGGCTCGCGCTCGTTCCATTCAGTTGCCAGCCTGGAACGAAGCGCTCGGTCTGCCCACCCCGTGGGATCAGCAGTGGAGTCTGCGCATGCAGCAAGTGCTCGCGTTCGAGACCGACTTGCTCGAGTACGGCGACATCTTCGACGGCTCCAAGGTGGTCGAAGCGCGCACCGCCGAGATCCGCGACGCGGCCTGGGCCGAATTCGAAGAGGTTCTCTCGCTCGGCGGTGCCTTCGAGGCCGTCGACGTGTTGAAGGGTCGACTGGTGAAGTCGATGGCCGAGCGCACGCGCCGTATCGAAGCCGGCGAACAAGTGGTCGTGGGTGTGAACTCGTACACCGAGTCGGAGAATTCGCCGCTCACCGGCGAGGGAAAGATCGTCAAGGTCGACCCGAAGGTCGAGCGCGAAACGATCGACGACGTCGACGCGTGGCGTCGTCAACGCGACAATGACGCTGTTGCCAAAGCACTCGACGAACTACGTCGGGCTGCCAACGACGGCACCAACATCATGGAACCATCCATCGCCTTGGCCAAGGCTGGCGGCACCACGGGCGAGTGGGCGGGTGTGCTGCGCGATGTGTTCGGCGAGTTCCGTGCTCCGACGGGTGTGGCGGCTGCGGTGGGCAAACGATCGGGCGAACTGGCCGGAGTCGCCGAGTTCGTGCGCACGATTCCGGGTGGGCCACCCAAACTGCTGGTGGCCAAGCCCGGTCTCGACGGTCACTCCAATGGTGCCGAGCAAATCGCGGTAGCGGCGCGCGACGCCGGTATGGAAGTGATCTACTCCGGTATTCGTCTCACACCCGAGCAGATCGCCGCCAGTGCACGCGACGAGGACCCCGATGTGATCGGCCTGTCGATTCTGTCGGGCTCGCACTTGTCGCTGGTTCCAGCCATCATCGAGAACTTGCGTAAAGAAGGTGTCGTGTCGCCGGTGGTCGTCGGTGGCATCATCCCCGAAGACGACCGACCGCGATTGCTCTCCGCCGGAGTCGCCGCCGTGTACACGCCCAAGGACTTCGAACTCAGTCGGATCATGCGCGACATCGCCGAACTGGCCGCCGCTGGCCGGCGCTGAAACTCAGGTGCTGAAACTCAGACGCCCACGGGCAACTGGGAATCGATCCACCGTTCGAGCTGCGGTCCGCTCTCGAAACTGGTGATGAGCGCATAGCGAGCCACGTCGTGCGGGTGCACGACCACGTGCCACAGGCGTTGGGTGTCGACCACGAATCGTGCACCACGCGACAACGGAATGCGACGCTCGGTGGAACGGTCAGGTAATCCGTCGGCGTCGTTGTCCATCAACAACATGTAGCTGTCAGGCTGATGGGTGAGTTCGACCCACGAACGCACGACCCAGCCCTCGTTGTCGGGATTGAAGCGATTGTTGTCGTCGCGGTGAATCGACCGAATCGCGGTGTCACGATCTTGGGGTTCGAGTTTGATGATGCGAACCCGACCGAAGTTGGCACCCACCGAGTCGACGTACCGGCGCAGAGTGGGCGCCATCTCGGCGTTCGAAGTCCAGAGCGCGTCCTTGTCGGTCTTGCCCTTGTCCCAGAAACCACGGCAGTCGAGTTGACCGTCAGCCGACGCGAGCGGTGCGAAGTTGGTGTCGCCGCCGCTCTTCCAGTCCATGTATTCGAGGCGCTCCCACTCGGACGACGGAACGTCGACCGGCATGGGGCTCAACTGGACGAAACCGGTCTCGTCGAGCACCTTCAGCCGCGGGTGCGGGGTGTGCAGCGGGATCTTGACCGACCAGTGATCCTGATTGGGCCAGAAGGTCGAGCCGGCGGACATGGCGTCAGTCTACGAATTCGCTCCGAACGGGTCAGGGCAGAAGGTCACGACCGGCTGGGTCGTCCGGCCGGGTCGTGTGGCCGGGTCGTGTGGCCGGGTTGCGGTACCGGGCGACTACGGCGTGGTCGTGGTGGTGGTGGAGGGAGCCACCGTGGGAATGCTCACACCGACCGGCGGAATCTTCAGACGCTGACCGGCCTCGATCGCATCGGGATCGGCGATGCCGTTGAAGGCGATGAGATCCTCGAGGGTCACGCCGAACGACTTGGCGATTCCGAACAACGTGTCGCCCTGCTGAATCGTGTAGTACTCCTCGACCGCGGGCAGGGTGGTGGTCGATTCGGCCGACGGTGCGGCCGTGGCCGGTGCCGCCGTGAGGAGCGGAAGTGAGTCGACACCCGCGGTGTCGTCGCCACCACAGGCCGACAACGCCAAGAGTCCGATCACGATCGACATCGACCTCGTGCGCATGTGATCAGCGTATTGGATCGATTCTCAGGTTTGACGGCGCGTCACGAATTCGGCCAACGCGACGAGCTCTCCACGAGCGCGGCCCGAGAGGTCGACGTGATCGAGAGCGGCCACGGCCTCATCAGCCAATCGGGTGATGGTGGCCTCCATCTGCTCGAGCGCTCCGCACTCGACGATCACGTCCTGCACGCGGCGCACGTGATCGGCATCGAGATCGTCACGGCCCACCCGATCGAGAATCGCGTGTTGCGCCTCGGTGGCTCGCTCGACCGCGATGGCGAGCAGCGGTGTGGGCTTGCCCTCGCGAAGATCGTCCCCAACGGGCTTGCCCGTCACCGACGACTCGCCGAACGCACCCATCACATCGTCGCGCATCTGGAAAGCGTCACCGAGAGGAAGCCCGTACGCGCTCAGGCGCGGGATCAACTCGTCGTGACGTTCGGGGGCGGCCAGCATGGCGCCGAGATGAAGCGGGCGCTCGATCGTGTACTTGCCACTCTTGTAGCGACAGATCCGCTCGGCCTTGTGACGGCGGCGTTCGTGCCGCGCCGAACCCACCAAGTCGAGGATCTGGCCGACGTTGAGTTCGATTCGCAGTTCGTGCCAGATGCTGCGCGCGCGATCGGACGCACCATCGAGCAGTCGATCGCTGTACACGAAAGCCAGATCACCAACGAGGATGGCGACTCCCTCGCCATAGCGACGAGCCTCGCCACTACTTCTGGCCGCTCGATGTTCGTCGGCGAACACCACGTGAGTCACCGGCTCGCCCCGACGACTCGTGGAGCCGTCCATCACGTCATCGTGGAAGAGTGCGAACACATGAAGTAGTTCGAGTGCGGCTCCGGCGTCGATGGCTCGTTGCTCATCGGCGCCATCGGCCCCTTCGTGTCCCCAGAAGCAGAACGCCGGACGCAGGCGTTTGCCACCCGCGGAGATCAAGCGGCGAATCTCGGCCACCGGTGAAGCCAGGTCGGAGTCGAACTCCGACCACCGAGCCTCTTCGGCTCGCAACACCTCGTCGATCCGCGTCTCGACGCGACGCGCGATGTCCAACAAAGTGGGAGGCGCGGTCGTCACGAGATCAGGCTACGGGTCGCTCAGTCTTCGAGACCAGCGACCACCTTGTCGATCTGCAGTTTTGCGTTGCCGATTCGGTCGCGGCACAAGCGAATCAGTTCGGAGGCGCGAGCCACCTTTTCGGCCAGGACGTCGACATCAACGTCAGCGGCCTCGAGTTCGGACAAGATGCGTTCGAGTTCGGCCAAAGCCTCTGCGTATCCGACTTCCGAATCGTTCTTCTTGGCCATCGCTTCGACTCTACTTCCGTGTGTCGGGGGTGATCTCGTCGACGGTGCTGGTGACCACACCATCGACCATCTGGGTGACGATCCGATCACCGGACGCGACCTCGTTCACCGATCGCAGCGCACGACCATCGGCGGTTCGAGTGATCGACCAGCCGCGTTCCATGATGCGACGAGGATCGAGCAATCTCAAACGCTCGGCGCGGGAGGTGAGTGCGGTCTCGGCATTGTCGAGACGACCTCGAGCGGCGGTACCGAGTCGTCGGCTTCGGTACTCGAGACGTTCTTCGGCCCGCGCCACCGCGGTGCGGGTTCGACTGGCCAACAGATGTGCGGTTTCCACCAATTCGACGTTGGCATCGTTCAGCAAGTCGGTCGTGGCGCGCGCGATGGCTTCCCAGGCTTCTTCGGTGCTCGTCACGAACTCGCGCACCCGCTCGACCAAGCCGGCCGCACACGCTGTCGGAGTCTTGTAGCGGCGATGCGCAACCTCGTCGGCGACACTCGTGTCGATCTCGTGGCCCACCCCCACGAAGACCGGAACCGACGACGTGACGATCGCCTCGACGATCGGTTCGGCGTCGAACGTGGCCAACTCGGCCTTGCTGCCACCGCCTCGGACCACGGCGATCACGTCGATGTCACCGCGTCGCGACAGGTAGCGAATGGCATTCGACACCTCGCGCACGGCCGAGTCGCCCTGAACACGCACGTCGACCACCGACACCGTGAATCCGAGCCCGCTCCCCTCGATCTCTTTCGTGAAGTCGGCCCAGGCCGCCGTACCCCAACTCGTCACCAGGCCGATACGGAACGGAACCGTCGGCAGTTCGAGTCGGCGGTTGGCGTCGTACCGACCCGATTCCTTGAGCTTGCGGAGGAGTTCTTCACGTTGCAGGGCGATGTCACCCAACGTGAAGCGCGGATCGATCTCCTGCATGGTGAGCGACAACTTGCCGAACGGGGCGTAGAAGTCGAGTTCGCCCCGCACGCGCACCCGCAACCCGTTCTGAATGGCCAGGCCACTCGACTTCAACACCGGGCGGATGCGCTGCAGAACTCCGGCCCACAGATTCACGTTCAACTGGGCGCGCTTACCGCCACCGAGATCTTCCACGAGTGTGAAGTAGGTGTGACCACCCTTCACCGAAACGCTGGAGATCTCTCCCCACACCCACACACCATCGTCGAATCCGTCTTCGAGGACGCCGTTGATGGCCGAAGCGAGTTCGGAGATGGAGTACGTGGTGGTTGCGAACGACTCCAACTCGTCATCTTCGTCATCGTCATCGAGTTCGTCATCGAACTCGTCGTCGAACTCGTGTCGGTCCGTCATCGAGTCAGCCGAGAACGAGTTTCGCCGTCACACGACCCGTGCGCTGGTGAACCACACTCAGGCTCACGTTCGCTCCGGTTGGTGCCGACACGATCCACTCATGCCGCGCTCGATCGGGTGTTCCGTCCGACATCGCACCACCGTTCAAACGGAACGACATCCGGCCCTCGAGTTGACCGAGTTTCACCTTGGCCGGTGAGCCGACGACCGAACCATTGTCGATCTCGACCTCGGCCGTGATGGGGAGCACGAGGTGGTTCTTGCGAGCCCAACTACTCACATCCGTCGGGAGCCAACCGGTGTTCGAGATACCGAGACGCACTCGCCAGGTATTGCTGCCGAGCGACTCGGCCTCGAACTCGGTGATCTCGAGACACGGTGCAGCCAGGGCCTGGAACACCGCGAACTCCGCATGGGGTTCGACCTCTTTGCGCAACATCGACAAGGGCGGGTTGGTCCATACCGAGAAGAAATCGCATCCACCGATTTCGATGGCTCCGAGTTCAGGGTGCTCGTACGGAGTCCAGCCCACGTACGAGCCAGGCGCGTTCTGATCGCTCCACTTGGCCACCGCGAGTTCCTGTGCCGTCGTCGGGCCCTCGTACCAGATGAACGTGTGGGCCCGCTCACCCGTGGCGTGATGGATCGCATCCCAGAACTCCGTGGTCCACGAGAAGACGCCGAGGTGCTCGTAGGCCCAGTCGTCGGCCGCTCCACTCATCACATCCGACTTGTCCCACGTGAAGTCCTCGTACACCGAATGCACCTTGTACTCGGTGAGTTCGGTGCCACGCCGTCCGAGCTCGTTCCAGACCCACACGTCGGCCGGTGGCAACGCCGAGTCGGGTTTCGTGCTGCTCGGACGCAACAACACACCGCCGAAGGTGTGGAACGCGTTGTAGCCGCACACGTTCGGCCGCGTCCGCACGGCGCGAACGAGCGCGTCGATCTCGGGTTCGGACATCGGGTGATCACCCGAGCCGAGCACTCCCGTCGACCAACCGGCCGGGAAGTTTCGATTCAGGTCGAGGCCCGACGGGTCGCGCGGAGTCGGCACCGTGAAACCGTCGTGATCGACGATCCGACCTTCGGTGAGTAGTCGATAACGCGGACGATCGGTCTCGCCGTCGAGAGGTACGGGCGTCATCACGCGGGCATCGTCGGGATGTTCGACCCACGCACCGTGATCGTCGCGGATTCGCATCGTGCGGATGCGACCATCGCCATCGATGTCTTCGGGATGGAGACCCGGCCAACGATGGCCATCGGTGAAGGGCCACGAACGCACACTCGACCGATGGAACGACGGTCGATCGGCCAACGCCGCCTCGACACCATCGGGATTCACTCGCGGCACGACGTAGAACGTGCGGCGTGCCAGTGCGGTGGCCACCCTCGAATCGCCGGCGCGGTGACCGCGCACGAGATGGTCGATCAGATGAAGCGCGGCCACACCACCGGTGACTTCGACGGCATGGATGTTGGCGTCCACCCAGTGCGCCGGCTTCGTGTCGTGATCACCCGTCGACTTGTCGGTGACAGCGACGATCCACAACTTACGACCCTCGTACGAGTGGCCGTAGGTGTCGAGGTCGACGAGGTGGGGATTCTGCGCCGCCACCTTCTCGAGCCACGCAACCATGTCGCCGTAGCGAAGGAAGCGGTCGAAACCGTAGGACGGAGGATCGAAACTCACCCACGGCACAGTAGTTCGATCACCAACTGGTTCGAGAGGGCGCGGTCACGCACACGCGCAGGGAGACGCGCGACAGCGCGGACACCCGGCGGCGTAAGGTTCGATCGCTTCAGCGAGATCGATGCCGATCTGATTGGCCAGGCTCGCGACCCAGGCCAAGACGTCGCCGAATTCGTGCATCTGCGACGAACGATCACCCTTCCTGACCGCTTGGGCCAGTTCACCCATCTCTTCAGCCAGCCAGGCCACCGTGGACGGAACACCGCGAGCTCGATCGCGGTCCCCGTAGGTGAGCTCGATGATTCTCTGGAGTTCGGCGAGATCCACGAACCCACCGTAGAGGGTGGCTAACCAGCCAGCGCCGCATCCACCAGCGCGTCGATCTCGTCGATGCTCTTCTCACCCGAGGCACGCAGCTTCACGGTGCCATCGGCGCCGATGATCGTGAAGAAGGGATAGCCACTCACGCCGTACGCCATCGCCGCGTCCTGCGTGACCGAATCGGCCAGCACCGTCCAGGGCCACTGCTTCTCCACGACCCACTCGGACGGCGGATAGTTGGGTCGATCGGCCGCCACGCCCGTGCTCACACCGATCACATCGAGGCCCTCGGGCACCATGCCCATGTTCTTCCATTCGATGAGACGCGGCACTTCGGCATTGCAGTGCGGACACCAGTGCGCGAGGAACACCACCATGTACGACCGGCCGTCACCGGGTTCGATCGTCACCGGGCGGCCGTCGAACGAGTAACCGCGCAACACGGGGGCGGGTGCACCAACGGAAGGATCACGCGACGGATCGCTCGACGGATCACCGAGTGGATCGAGGATCTGACCCTCGATCGTGACGGGCTGATTCTCGGCCGCCTCCACTTCGGGGGCCGCACCCGCGACGGTCGCAGCAGCTGAACCATCGGTTGCATCTCCGTTCGACGAAGAATCGGACGAGCCGCCACTCGTGGCGATGGCCACGATCAACGCGACCACAACCGCGATGACGACGACCCCGATCACGACTTTGGTCGACTGCGACATCGACGACTTGTTCTTCGCTTCTGCGGCCACGAGATCCTCCGAC
>Ga0194133_10001888_pt1 | contig 34356 bp, 37 predicted proteins | sample TA2KigOf40mmetaG_FD_155448 | JGI IMG/M metagenome (GOLD analysis project Ga0194133, IMG submission 155448) | Freshwater microbial communities from Lake Tanganyika, Tanzania - TA2015055 Kigoma Offshore 40m | ecosystem: Environmental > Aquatic > Freshwater > Lake | place: Tanzania: Lake...
CCTGCCGAAGCTTCAAAACAATGTCTTCCGGCTTATCTCGCTTTCCAGCCATCTTCTGGTCCTCCAAAAAGTGGGATCATCATATCCCAGTTGGTGGACCACTTCAGTGGGGGCACTCCAATTCGCTTGCTGGCCGGACACATTGAGTTAAGCTCGCCCCGCAACACCCGCGGGAGGGCAGCACATGACCGAAGTCGCCGAAGCCGTTGTTCATATCGATGATGATCGCTTCAAGGTCACCGAATGGCGCTTCGCCCCGGGGGCCGAGACAGGCTGGCACCGGCACGGCCACGACTACGTCATCGTGCCTCTGACGGACGGTACGCTGTCGCTTGATCTGCCGGGTGGCGGCAAAGCCGAGGCACAACTCCGCCAAGGAGTGCCCTATTCCCGCCGCGAGGGCGTGGAGCATAACGTCATAAACGGATCGGCCACCGCGCCCCTAGCCTTTCTGGAGGTCGAGGTGATGGACGACGCCACGGCACACCGCCGTCGCGCGACGATGGAGGCGTTGATGACCGCTTTCAACAGCCGCGATCTCGACGCACTCATGGCCTGTATGGCCGAGGATTGTGCCTTCCACTCCGCCGCCGGCCCGGGGGCCGAAGGCGTTGTGCACCGGGGCCGCGCCGCCGTACGCGCGGCTTACGCAGCGGTCTTCGACACCTTCCCGCAGGCGGAATGGGGCAAAGGGGCGCATCATGTCGAGGGTGACACAGGGCTGTCGACGTGGCAGTTCCGTGGCACCACGCGCGATGGCGCTGTGGTGGATGTGCGCGGCTGCGATGTCTTCACCTTCGCCGGCGACCTGATCTCGCTGAAGGACAGCTACCGCAAGGCGCGCGGCTAGCCGCGGTTGTAGCGAATGAAGGGCGTGAGCTTGCCGATGCGGTCGTAAAGCCGCCGCCCCGCCGCGTTGAAGTCCTGCGTCAGCCAGTAGACGGTAGGCGTGCCGTTCGCATCCGCCGCCGCATAGACCGCCTCGATCAGCCTGCGCCCCAGCCCTGTGCCGCGGGCCTGCGGATCGACATAGAGGTCCTGCAGATAGCAGACATTCTCGATCTTCCAGCAGTGGCGGTGGAAAAGGTAATGCGTCAGCCCCATCGCGCGGCCGTCCACTTGGGCGATGAAGCCGTTGAAATCCTGCGGATCGTCACCCAGAAGACGGGCGAAGGTGCTGGCATAGACCGCCTCGGGCACTCGGGTCTCGTAATAGTCGAGATAGCCGCTCCAAAGGCGCCGCCAGTCGGCCTCATCGGCGAATTTCAGCGGGCGGATGGTCACGTCGGGCATGGGGCCTCCGGCAGGGAAGGCCGGCCCCGCGAAGGCGGGGCCGGCCGGAGTGTCAGTCCATCAGATCGGCGACCGGAATCGGCTCCGAGATCGTCCATTCATCGACAACGCCGGGCTTGCCTGCATTCGTCTCGACGATAAGGTAGCGCGCCTGGTTCTGGTGGTGCAATTCCGACGTGAAAGTGCGCGGTCCGAAGAGCGTGGGCTCGCCGTTCATCTTCTCCAGTTCGGCCACCACGGCCGACGTCTCGGTCGTGCCGGCGCGTTCCACCGCTTTGGCCCAGACATCGATCCCCACGTAGCCCGGGTAGACATACTGCGTCGACGGATCACCCCCGGTCACTTCCTTGTACTTGGCGTTGAACTCGGTCACCGCCGGGTTCGGGTCGTCGTCATAGATGGACCCCTGCACCGGAACGAAGAAGTTCGACAGATCCGGCACCGCCGACAGCCAGTAGGACCCGTCCACGCCCGACCCGTTCAGGATCATCGAGTTGATCCCCGCAGCGCGGATCTGCTTGATGGCTGAAACGGCGCCCGGCATCATCGTGCAGAGCATGATCGCATCGGGTTCCTCGGGCAGCGACTTGATCCGGGTGATCTGCGCGGCGATCGAGGCGTCTTCGTTCAGGAAGGTGTCCTCGCCCACCAGCTTGGCATCGGCCAGCTTCGGTAGCATGTAGTCAAAGCCGTCGCAGATGCCCTTGTTGTATTCGGTCCAGGTATCGAGCAGGCGGTAGTAGGTGCGCGCGCCCTTCTTGTTGTAGGACCATTCGGCCATCGTGGCGCCCTGCACCGCCGCAAGGACCGACCCCGAGAAGGAGTTCGGGCCCACGCCCTGAATGCCCGCCTTGATCGATTCCGCACAGAGGAAGAACGAGATCAGGCCCGAGCTTTCGGCCGTCAGCGCCGCCGGTGCGCCGAAGTCATAGTCGCAGGACACCACCACCATGTCGGCGCCCTGATCGATCACCGAAAGGCCGGCCTTGGCACCTTCGGCCCGGTCGGTCTTGGTATCGGCGTTCACCACCTCGATTTGCTTGCCCAGCAGCCCGCCCGCAGCGTTGATTTCGGCGATGCGGATCATCGCGGCGTCCTGCGCGGGCTTGTCGTAGGCCTCCATGAAGCCGGTCTCGGCCGTGGCGAAGCCGACGATGATGCGCTCGTCATCGGCGAAGGCGGCCGTGCACAAGCAGGTTGTTGCGGCAAATATTGCTGTCAGTCTTTTCATGGTTGGTCTCCCGTTGGTTGATTTTTGCTGTCTGTTCCGGGCGCGCCCGGTTTCGAGGACCGGCTCAGCCGACCGGTCCATTCGCTGTTGCCCATTATTCCGGCAGGCCGGAACATGAGGATCAGGATCATCACCACCCCGAGGGCGATCTCTTGCACCCCCCCGGGCAGGGCGAAGGTGGTCTCGCCGACGGCCACCCCGGCTTCCAGCCAGCGCAGGAGCTGAATCAGGCTGGACAGGATCAACACGCCGATCACCGCGCCCGACAGGCTGCCCATTCCCCCCACGACCAGCATCGAAAGCGTGGTGAATGTCAGGCCGAGGTAGAAGGTGTCGGGTGTCACAAGGCCAATGGAATGGGCATAAAGCGCGCCCCCCGCGCCCATGATCGCGCCCGACAGGACAAAGGCCACCAGCCGCACGCGCGGAATGTCCACCCCGCTTGCCGCCGCCGCCGTAGGCTCGTCCCGCGCGGCCCGCAGCGCCAGCCCATGGCGGCTGATCGAGAAGGCCCACGCGGCAAAGACCGCCAGCACCGCCGCCACCAGATAAGGCCAGACGGTCCGCACAATCGGGATTCCCACGACCGACGAGGTGGCCGCTGTCACGCTGTCCCAGTTCGAATAGATTGAGTTGACCATGGCCAGCATCGCGAAGGTCGCGATCGAGGCCGCGATCCCCGAGAGCCGCATCAGCACCGCGCCAAAGAACAGCGCCCAAAAGGCCGCGAACCCTCCTCCCGCGATGGCTGCCGCCCAGAAGGGGATCTCCAACTGCATCAGCCAATCGGGCAGGCCCGGCATGGCGATGCCCTTCATCATCGGCTTGATGGTGGTCCAGGCCGCGACGTAGCCGCCAAGGCAGGCAAATGCGACGTGACCAAAGGAGATCACGCCCGAATTTCCGATGAAGGTGTAAAGCCCGACGACAAAGATCACCTGCAGGAAGATGTCGATCACGGTCTGGTCCCGCAGGTCGCCTTCGCCACCTCATCCGTCGAGGCGGTGCGTTCCATGGTTGCCGCTGGCATGGGGGTGACGATCCTGTCCGATATGGTCTACCGCCCGTGGTCGCTTGAGGGCCAGCGCATCGAACAGCGCGTCACCGTCGAGCCCGTGCCCTCCATGGATGTGGGCCTGACATGGGCGCGCCACCGCCCGCTCGTGGGTCCGGCACAGGTCTTCCGCGCCTTTCTCTCGTTGATCCTCGGCTCGGGCGGCTAAGGTTCCCGGGAACCGCCGTTCCGGGCCGATCGCACGTCCAGCAATCACATGGCTGTCAACGCCGGAGTAAAATTGGGCCACGTGGCGGCGCAAAACTGGGCCACTTTGGGTTTGCGCGGGAGGCGCGCGGAGGGCGGCGGCCAGTCAGCCGCACTCTCCATGTAGCTGGCGGGTGACTGGCCGCCTTGGACCGTCAGGTCCAAGTCTGATGCTTTGGATCAGGTGTTGTCGCTTGGCTTGCGCGCACGGCTTTGCGCGAGGCGATAGCTTTCGCCGTTCATCTCGAGGATGCTGACGTGGTGGGTGAGGCGGTCGAGCAGGGCGCCGGTGAGACGCTCGGATCCGAAGGTCTCGGTCCATTCATCGAAGGGCAGATTGCTGGTGATCAGGGTGGCGCCGCGCTCGTAGCGTTGCGAGATCAGCTCGAACAGCAGTTCGGCGCCGGTCTTGGACAGGGGTACGAAGCCCAGTTCGTCGATGATCAGCAGCTTGTATCCCACCATCTGCTTCTGCAGGCGCAGGAGCCGCCGTTCGTCGCGGGCCTCCATCAGCTCGTTCACGAGGGCCGCCGCGGTGGTGAAGCCGACGGCGAGGCCCTTCTGGCAGGCGGCAAGCCCGAGCCCGAGGGCGACATGGGTCTTGCCGGTGCCGCTCGGGCCGAGGGCGATGACGTTCTCGCGCCGTTCGACCCATTCACAACGGGCCAGTTCAAGCACCTGCATCTTGTTGAGCTTGGGGATCGCCTTGAAGTCGAAGCTGTCAAGGCTCTTGACCGCCGGGAACCTCGCGGCCTTGATGCGCCGCTCGATCATCCGGCGCTCGCGGTCGATCAGTTCCAGCTCCACCAGCCGGGCGAGGAACTGGACGTGATCCTGCCCCTCGGCGGCACACAGGCGGGCGAGCTTGTCGTATTCCCTGAGGAAGGTCGGCAGCTTCAGCGTCTTCAGGTGGTGGGCAAGCAGGATCTTCGGGGCCTCGCTCATGCGCCATCTCCCGTCATCAGGCACATGTAGCTGGCCGCCGAGGTGGTCCCGACAGTGGCGCGCGGCAGATAGGGGTAAATGTCGAGGTCGAGCCTGGGCGGCCGCTTCTCGACCCGGCACAGGACCAGATGCTTGATCGCATCGAAGCCGACCGCGCCCATGCGCAGCGCCGTCTTCACGGCGGCATGCAGGTCATCCAAGTCGAAGGTCTCCAGGAGCCGCAGGACCTGCACAGGTGCTGTCAGACGAATGCTAACCAGTCTCCGTTACCCCAGCCCTGCGTTTCGATCCGTCCAAGACCGTCCGGAGGCGCGGCTCCAGCGATGGCATCCGTCAGTGGTTTCCCAGGATGTCGCGCACTTCGGCCACGAGGGCGTTGAATTCCGGGGTCAGCGTGATCTCGGGTTTGCGCGGGCGAGCAAAGGGCACGTGGACGATGCGCGCGAGGCGACCGGGGCGGGGCGTCATCACCATGACTTCGTCCGCAAGGAAGATCGCCTCAAGGATATTGTGGGTGACGAAAAGCGTGGTCGCCCCGACCTCGGTCACAATGCGCATGAGTTCAACGTTCAGACGCTCACGGGTGAATTCGTCCAGCGCGCCAAAGGGTTCGTCGAGGAGAAGCACATCCGCCCCGGTCATCAGCAGCCGGGCCAAGGCCACGCGCTGCTGCATGCCCCCCGACAATTGGCTGGGGAAGGAAAAGGCAAAATCCCTAAGCCCGACAAGGTCGAGATACGCCATCGCCTTTTTGCGGTCGCCGGCCGTAATGGCGCGCCCGATCTCGACCGGAAGAAGGACGTTCTCGGCGGCTGTGCGCCATTCAAGAAGGGTGGCCTTCTGGAACATGAGGCCGACGTCCGTCCGTGGCCCCTTGACGTCACTGTCATGGACACTGAGCTGGCCCGAGGTCCGGTCGATCAACCCCGCGATCAGCCGCAGAAGCGTGGACTTGCCGCAGCCCGACGGGCCCACGAGGCTGACGAAGGAACCGGGTGCGACATCGAAGGTCGCGCCTTCAAGCGCGATGACGGCACCGCCGCCAAAGGTCTTGCCGACCGCGCGGCCCGAGATGACCGGCGCGGCTGCGGCGCGGGCCGTGCTTTCGCCCTTGGGTTCAGCCGGCATGTTCGCCTCCTTTGTCGGGTGTTTTCGGCGTGGCGGTTTGCACGGGTCAGACCTTTGGCAGGCGCGCTTCGGCAGCGGTGTGAAGCAAGGACCTCCGTTGGGCCGCGGTAAGGCGAAGGCTGTCGATGACCTCGACCGCGTCGTACTGGCCCATGTCGAAGGGATAGTCGCTGCCAAGCATGACCCGGTCGGCCCCCGCCCAGTCGACAAGGAACTGCAACTGGTGGGGACCGTGCAGGATCGTGTCGAAGAGGAGGCGGTCGATCGACGGGCCTGGTTCACCCTTGAGCCGCACCTTGGCTTCGGCCCGTTCGGCCCAGCCGTGGACCCAGCGGGCTGCCTGATACGGTGTGAAGCCTCCGCCATGGCTCAGAACGATCTGCAGGCCCGGAAACCGCTCGAGCACACCGCCGAAGACAAGGCAGGCGGCGGCAATCGTGGTGTCCAGCGGGTTGCCGACGAAGTTGTTGAGGTAATAGCTTTTCTGCCGGTCCATTCCCGCGATCTTGACCGGGTGGAGAAGAAGGAAGGCGCCGCGCGCCTCCGCCTCGGCCCAGAACGGATCGAGGTCCGGATCGTCAAGGTTCCTGCCTTCGACATGGCTGCCGATCATCGCGCCCAGAAGACCGTCCTTTGTCATCGCGCGGCGCAGTTCGGTGGCGGCCAAGTCAGGCGCCTGCATCGGCACGGTGGCCAGTCCCATGAAGCGGTCGGGCATGGCGCGGACGCGGCGTGCGATGCCGGCGTTCTGAATGCGCGCGGCGGTCAGCCCATCCTCTGCCGGCTTGTCGTAGAGCACAGTCTGGGGGACGACGGCCAGAAGCTGTCGGTCGAAGCCCGCGTTTGCCATGTCGGCAAGACGTCGGGCGACGTCCCAGCCGCCGCGGGGAAAGTTGTGATAAGGTGCACCCGAAACGACAAGCGTGCCGAAGTCTCCGTCGTTCGTGTGAAGTTCAAGCCCGCAATCGGGAAGGGCACGCTGAATTTCGGCAAGCGTTTCGGTCTCGATGATATGGGCGTGGATGTCTAGCGTCTGGCCGGTCACGGGAAGTCCTCCTTCGTCTTGCTGTCAACCTTCGGCCATGAGTTCGTCGAGGCTGGCGGGCAGCTCGATTTCCGTCTTGCGGCGGGCGGAAAGATCCATCGCCATGGTCAGGACCAGGTTGCGGTGTCCGTCCTGTGCCGTGGCGTGGGGCGTGGGCACGCCCATGCAGATGCGCTGGTACCAGCTTACTGTCTCTTCGCGCATTGGTCCCCAAAGCTGATCCATGTGCAGGTCGCCCGGGGGGTAGCTGGTAAGGAAATCCACATGCCGCGCGGGTGGATTGTAGCCGTCGGGAACATAGCCGCCGCCCTGAACCACGTTCGTGGCCAGGACAAGGTCGCGGTGGGTGTCTTCGATATCGATCACGCCTTCGGTGCCTGCGATGCCGATTTCGAGGCCATAGACCGAACCCGGCCAGACCTCGGGCAGCGCCCAGCAGATGTTCATCGAGAAGACTGTGCCGTCATCCATGGTGAAGATGCCGAAAGTTGAATCCTTGGTGCCCCAACGCGACAGCACTTTGTCGTTGGACCGGGCATAGACCGTCGCGGGGGTCTTGCCCTCCATCAGCCAAAGCGACATGTCGAGGCTGTGGGTGCCCGACACGACCATCGGGGTCAGGAAGCGGCGGTTCTGGGTGCGGCGCAGGGTGGCGATGGGGACCATGCGGTTCATGAAGGCGCGGGTGACGACAGAATGCACCTCGCCGATCTGGCCGGTGATCAGCTTTTCCTTCACCGTCAGGAACCGGCGCCGGAACCGCTGGGTATAGCCAAGCACCGCATCCACCCCCGCCTTTTCGATGGCGTCGAGGATTGCCTTGGATTCGTGGGCGTCCGTGGCCAGCGGCTTTTCGATGAACAGGTCAAAGCCCCGTTCGGCGGCGGCCACGGTCGGTGCGGCGTGGTGGTTTTCATCCGTCGCGATGATGACGGCGGTAACCTCGGGCCGGTCGAGAAGCTCAAGGAAATCGGTGGTGAAGAAGTCGGCGTTGCAATCGGCCTTGAGCTTTTCGCCAAGCGGCCGGTTGATGTCACAAAGCCCGATCCAGCCCACACCGGGATAGTCGCGCGCGATGATCGCGCGGATGCGCCCGATGGTGCCGCAGCCGATGATGGCGAGGCCGATTTCCTTTTTCACTGCCATGCTTCTTTCCCTCCGAAAGAGTGTGAGTGATGCAGCAGCCTGGCGCTGCGGGACAGGATGCCGCCTGGGGCCTCCGGTGGAAACGATTGTTTCTGTTGGTAAATACCAGCATTCATCATGGCGCCCTCAGACGATGAAGCGGGCAAGCCGCGCGCCGTCGACGCGGATGCCAAGACCTGCACCTTCGGGCGGGGCGATGTGGCCGTCGCGGATCGTCACCGGGTCCGTCACGACGTCGGCCGCAAGATATGGCGCAGTCATCGAGGTGTCCCAGTCCAGTTGGGGCAAGGCGACGGCCAGGTGGGCGATGGCGGCAGAGGCAATGCCGGTCTCGGCGGTCTTGCCCGCCAGATTGACATGCATGCCAAGCGATTGCATGAGCCGGCCGGCCTCCATCACGGCAAGTGCGCCGCCCAGCTTGATGGTCTTGAGGCTGCCGCCCGCCGCCGCACCGGTTTCGTGGTGGCGGCGGATCTGATCGATGGAATGCAGCCCCTCGTCCGCGGCGATCGGGACGGCACAGGCGGCGGCACAGGCAGCCATTGTGGCAAGGTCCTCTTCGGCCACGGGCTGTTCGACAAAGTCGATCCCGGTGTCGCCGGCGCGGGCGCAGAAGGCCAGCGCCTGATCGGGCGCATAGCCCATGTTCGCATCGGCCGAGACCCGGATGCCGGGTCCCGCGGCTGCGCGTATTGCGGCGCAGCGGGCGAGATCGGCCTCGACCCCCAGAATGCCGATCTTGACCTTGAGCGCGACAACACCCTCGGACACCAGACGCCGCGCATCGGCGACTTCCTCGGCAAGCGTACCGCCCGCGATGAAGACAAGCGCAGGCGCGCGGTCGCGCAGTCGCCCGCCAAGCAGCGCGTGGAGCGGTTGGCCCGTGCGCTGGCCGATGAGGTCGAGCAAGGCGATTTCCACTGCGGCCTTGGCACCGGGGTTGAAGTGGATCAAGGGGGCGATGAGGTGGGGCAAGGCGGCGGCGGTGGTCACTTCGGCCCCGATCAACCGTTCGGCCATGTGGCGGATGGCAGCGACCATACCTGCCTGGGTTTCGCCATTCATCATGGGTGCAGAGGCGGCTTCGCCCCAGCCGATTGCCCCTGTCTCGTCCTCGGCGCGGACAATGACGTTGTCGGCTGCAGTCAAAGTGGACCCCGCCATCTTGACCGGCCTCTTAAGCGGGACTGACACGGGAATGGCAGTGATGGAGCGAAGGCGGAGCATGGGTCGTCCTGTCAGTCGTCGGATTGCCAAAGCGCGAATGCCGGGTTAGATCGGAGGCGCAGCCGGGCTTGGGAGGGCCCGCAAAGGAGGTGCAGCTTGCTGAAAGTCCTGAGTGGCGGTGCGGCGCAGGGGCTGGCCGAGGCGTTGGCCGACACCATCCGGGCTGCGACGGGCGAAAGCCTGACGGGCGATTTCGGACCCGTGGGCGGCATGCGCGACCGGATCGTTGCGGGCGAGGCTGCGGATTTCGTGATCCTGTCGCGCAAGCTGGTCGAGGATCTGGCGGCGGGCGGCCATGTGCTGCGCGACACGATCACCGATATCGGTGACGTGGCCACGGGCGTGGCGCTCAGAGCGGGTGATCCCGATGCATCCTGCGCTACGGCACAAGAGTTGCGGGCGCTGCTTCTGGCCTCTGACGGTATCTTCTTTCCCGATCCGGTGGCTGCGACGGCAGGCATCCATTTCACCCGCGTCCTGAGCGATCTGGGCATCGCAGAGACTGTCGCCGACCGGCTGAAGACCTTTCCGGGCGGCATACCAGCGATGAAGGCAATGGGGCAAAGCCCGCTCGTCCGCCCGGTCGGCTGCACGCAGATCACCGAGATCCTGCGCATCCCAACCGTACGCCTCGTCGGATTGCTGCCCCCGGGCCTTGACCTTTTGACGACCTACACCGCTGCCGTCACGACCCGCGCGGCGAACCCGCAGGCGGCGGCCCAGGTCATCGCGATGATGGCAGCGCCGGTGGCGGCCGACACACGCCGCGCCATCGGGTTCGCCGGATAGGGCTTCGCGCCGGACAGCGTGTTTCATCGGCGCGCCGTCAGCCCACGGGGTTTTCAAGGACACCAAGTCCGGTGATCGCCACGCGCATCCGGTCGCCGGGCCGCAGATAGACCGGAGGGCTGAACCCGATCCCCACTCCCACTGGCGTTCCCGTGGCGATGATGTCGCCTGGCAGCAGCGTGATGGTATGCGACAGCGTCTCGATCAGGGTCGGGATATCGAAGATAAGGTCGCTTACCTTGGCGTGCTGGCGCAGTTCGCCATTGATCTCGGTCGACAGCTCCAGCGCGGCCGGATCGCCCACCTCGTCGGCAGTCGCAATCCACGGCCCCATCGGGCAAAAGGTGTCGCAGCCCTTGCCGATGACCCACTGGTTGTGCCGCTTCTGCAACTCGCGCGAGGTCACGTCGTTAAGGATGACATAACCGAAGACATGGTCCATCGCCTGCGCCCGAGACACGCCGAAGGTGCGCTTGCCGATGACCAGGGCCAGTTCGCCCTCGTAATCCAAGCTCGCCGTCGGGTCGATCGAGGCGCGCACCGTGTCGCCGGGACCGATGACGCTGGTCGTGGCTTTGGTGAAGATCACCGGAGCGGAAGGGATCTGTTCCTTCGCGCTGGAATCGAAGCCGCTCTTGTGAAACTCGGCGGCATGGGCGTGATAGTTCTTGCCCACGCAAAAGACGTTGCGTCGGGGTTCGGGGATCGGCGCCATCAGGCGAATGTCGGCCAAGGCCACGCGCGGGCCGCCCCGCGCCGCCCAGTCTGCCCGCGCCGCATCGCCCCCAGCGATCAGCGCCAGGACTGCTCCTGACGCCTCCGGTCCAGTCGCGCAGATTACAACCGCGTCGCCATCCACCCAGCCGGCCACCATCTGACCGTTCGTCGTGCCCGTGATGAGTTTCATTTTTTCGTTGCTTTGTCGTTTTGTCGATGATTTACGATATTACATATAGAACATGGGGCGCAGGCCCTGTCAAACCGTCGGATGACGAACGTCAGCAGTGATCGAGGTGGTCTTGTTCAACGGGGCACAATTTTTGCAATTCCCGGACCCGAAGGCTTCCTTCGGTGAAATCCAGACCCTTGCCGACGAGGCCTATCTCGCGATCAAGTCCGACATCATGCGCGGGGTCCGCCACCCCGGTGAACGGCTGCGGATCGAGAAGCTGCGCACCATCTACAACATAGGCCCCACGCCGCTGCGCGAAGCGCTGCAGCGGCTGAGCGCCGACCGCCTCGTGGTGGCCGAGGGCAACCGGGGATTTTCCGTCGCACCTTTCGATCTGGACGAGTTCAATGATCTCAATACCGCCCGGATCGCGGTCGAGCAGGCGGCCCTGCGCCTTTCGCTGCAGAACGGCGGGATCGAATGGGAAGGCGGGGTGGTCGCTGCGGCCTATGTGATGGAGCGTGAGGACAAGGCGCTGACCGGACACAGCGGCCCGGTCCCCGACAGCTGGGAGCAAGCGAACGCGGCTTTTCACGCCTCACTTGTCGCGGCCTGCGGGTCAAAGTGGCTCCTCTGGACGCGGTCGCATCTGCACGACCTGTGCGAACGCTATCGCCGGGCGGCGGTGTCGCACGGGGTGGGGGATCGGGCACTATACGTCGAACACGGCGAACTGGCGATGGCGGCGCTGGCGCGTCATGCGGATTTGGTCTGCGACCTGACCGAACGGCATTACGGCCGCACCGTGCAGGTGTTTCATCAGATGCTACGCCAGTGAGGCGCACGGAAAGGGCGGCCCGATGATCCAGGGCGGGATGAATGACGACGCGATCCCCGGCCTGCCCGTCGATGACAGTCCGTTCTGGAAGCGTGCGCTGAAGCATGCAGCGATCCTTGCCTCGTTGCTGGTCGTATGGGAATTCGTCACCGCCTTCGGCTATGCTGACCCGCTGCTCTTTCCACGACCGTCGCATATCTTCGCCTCGTTCGTGCCGCTTTACGTGACAAGGGCCATCGTCTGGGAACACTTGTGGGTCACCATGGCGACGGTGATGGCCGGATTCGTCGTGGGCACGATCCTTGGCATCGTCCTCGCGGTGCTCGCGGGCCTCAGCGAGACGATCCACCGCTACATGAAGCCCTATGTCATCGTGCTAGAGGCGATGCCGCGTATCGCCATCGGGCCTCTCATGCTGGCCTGGCTTGGCTTCGGCTTTGGCGCGAAGCTGGCGATCGTGACGCTCGTCTGCTTCTTTGCGCCCTTCATCAACACGCTGACGGCGATCCTGTCGGCCAACCCGGCACAGTTGGAACTCATGCGTTCGCTTGGGGCCTCCAAGTGGCAGACGCTGACCAAGGCCATCGTGCCCGACGCCATGCCGATGATCATGGCGGGCGTCAGGATGGCCATGGCTTCAGCGCTCGGCGGCGCGCTGGTCGCGGAATTCATCTCGTCGAACAAGGGGATGGGCGTGCTGCTCGACAACCTCGCCGCGCAGCTCAACATGTCGGGCGCCTTTGCTACGCTCCTGTCGCTCACCATCATCGGCTACGTCCTTTATGCCTTGATGGAGGCGATCGATAACCGCGTGATCTTCTGGCAGAATGACCGTGGCCTGCGCCGCGTCTCGGCTCGCCGCCGCCGCCGTTGGGAGGCGCGGACATGAGCGGGGCGAGCACCATGTCGGCGCGGCTGGTCCGTATCGCCACGTGGCTCACCGATCCGGTCTTTCTGCGCCGCGCCCTCACCCATTTGCTCATCTTCGCGGCCATCATCGGGGTCTGGGAATGGGCCGGCCGCACCGGACGGCTCAACGACCTCATCATGCCCGCCCCCAGCGCCATCGCCGAGGCGCTCTGGCGGATGTATTTCGTCACGGGCGAGGTTTACTGGCATTTCTTCGTGACGCTTTATGAGGCTGTCGCGGGCTTCTTCATCGGCTCTGCCATCGGTGCGGGGCTGGCCATCGCCGCTGCGCTTAGCCTGACCTTCCGGCGCTACATTGCGCCCTATGCCATCGCGCTGAACGTCACGCCAGGGATTGCCGTGACGCCGATCTTCATCGCCTGGTTCGGGTTCGGCTGGTCGTCCAAGATCGCGCTCGCGGCGCTGATCGTGTTCTTTCCGGTCTTCGTCAACACGCTCTCGGGCCTCTTGCGCACTGACCGCGACACGTCGGAGCTCTTCCGTTCGCTTGGCGCAAGCCGGGCGCAGACCTTCTTCAAACTGATGATCCCGAACGCCGCACCGATGATCTTTGCCGGGCTGAAGATCGCGATGACAAGCGCCCTTGTCGGCGCCATCGTCGCCGAATTCGCGTCGGCGACCGAAGGGATCGGCATCCTGATGCAGCGCTATGCGCACAAGCTGGATATCGCGGCCTCCATCGCGGTGCTGCTCAGCATGGCGCTCATGGGCCTGTTCCTGTTCACGATGATGGAAATTGCCGACCGCCGCGTCGTCTTCTGGCAACACCAGAACCGGCTCGACGCGATGTCGCGCCGCCGCCGCCGCCGCTGGTCCGGCGCGGCGGTCGCCGAACCGGCCCGCGCCTAAGCAAGTGTCCGGGTCCGACGACTGAGTCCGCCAGTCTGCGGACAGAGAAACTGGAAAAAGAAGCTGGGAGGATAAGAAATGATACGTTCAACCATCGTCATGAATCGGGTCGGTGCCGTCCTGCTTGCCGGGCTCGGGCTTGGTGCGAGCAGTGCCATGGCGCAGGATACGCTCAACGTGCTGATCGCGAACGAGCGGTCCAATACCTTCTACGGCATGTTCCTCGCCGAGGAACTTGGCTATTGGGAGGACGTGGGGATCAAAGTGAACTGGCTTTCTTCGGCCACCACCATTCCCTATGTCGCCTTCCTGTCGAACGGGCAGGCCGATCTGGTGATGTTCGACGCGGCGCAAACGCTGCAGGCCGTCGATGCCGGTCAGGACTTCAAGATCATCTACGAAGACATGCAATTCGCCCCGGAGGCCATGTATGTCGCCGCCGATAGCGACATCACCGAAATCGCGCAGCTTAAGGGCCAGACCATCGGGCTGGTCAGTGACCGTGACCGCATCATTGCCCAGGTTGCGCTGGAAAGTGCGGGGCTGACGATCGACGATGTCGATACGGTGGTGCTTGGTGAAGGCGGGCCGACGCTTGCCAACGCTTTCATCCGCGGAACCGTGGCTGCCGTTGCGGGTGGCGCGACCGAGCTTGCGACGATCCAGGGGGCCGGCGTGGCAATCCGCAACATCACGCCGCCCGAAGTCGCCGAGAACCCCGCCAACTCCTTTGCGATCCGGACTGACCGGATCGACGAACTGCGCAACCCTGTGGAGCGCTTCCTGCTCGCATGGTCCAAAGGGATGGAAGCGGGTCGCCTTGACCTGCAGATGTCCGGGGCGATCATGTCGGAAGCGGTGCCGGAACAGTGGGTCACCTTAGAGGCGGGCCGCCAGCATCTCGAACTCGCCGCGATGAAGCTGCACGAGCCGCTCTCTGACCAGCGGGGCGCTCTCCACCCCGACATGTGGGCCCGTGTCCAACCTGTGCTCGTAAGCGTGGGAGAGATCAGCAAGACGCATGATCCGGCGACCTTTACCGACAGCAGCTTCATCGAGGCCGCCAACCAATACAACATGGATGAAATCAAGGCCGACGTTGCCGAGTGGATCGCCAACAACCAGGACCGCTACAACGCAATGGCGCAGTAGGCGCAATCGGCATAAGCAGAACGCAGGGCGTCCCGTCGCGGGGCGCCCTTTTCTGCATGTCAGCCGGGGTGCCATCAGACCAGTGCGTACCCGTCGCCCTTACCCCAACCCCATGGACTTGCCCGGAAAATGTAGAGAGGGCTGTGTTGCACAAATCCCGTGAGGGATTCATCTCGTGAATCCAGCGTGGTAGCTGGCATGCATGAGCAGACCCGTACCCCCTGTCTACAAGACCAAGAACTGGCCCGCGTATAACAGGGCGCTGAAGCGCCGGGGCTCGCTGACGATCTGGTTTGACCCCGCCATGACCTGGGAGGCTGCGCCGACAGGCAAGCGTGGCCGCCAGCCGGACTACAGCGATGCCGCCATCCAGACCTGCCTGACGATGAAGGTGCTGTTCGGAATGGCGCTGCGGCAAACGACCGGTTTCGTCGAGAGCCTGCTGCAACTGATCGGCCTCGAATGGGCGGTGCCTGACTTCAGCACGCTGTCGCGGCGGCAGAAAACCCTGAAGGTGAACATCCCCTACCGTGGCTCGGAAGGTCCGCTGCATCTGCTGGTCGACAGCACCGGCATCAAGGTGGAAGGCGAAGGTGAGTGGAACGCCCGCAAGCACGGCGGCACCAAGCGCCGCGTCTGGCGCAAGATCCACATCGGGATTGATGAGAAATCCTTGGAAATCCGGGCCGCCGAGTTCACCACAAGCGAGATCGGCGATGCGCCCATGCTGCCCGAACTGCTGGACCAGATCCCGACCGAGCAGGAGATCGGCAGCGTCACCGCCGACGGTGCCTTCGACACGCGCAAATGCCACGACGCCATCGCCGCCCGTGGCGCTGCGGCGATCATCCCACCGCGCAAGAACGCCAAACCGTGGAAACCCGATACCGCCGGGGCCATCGCCCGCAACGACATCCTGCGCACATCGAAGCGTGTCGGTCGAACCATCTGGCGACGATGGAGCGGGTATCACCGCCGAAGCCGTGCAGAGACCAAGATGCACTGTGTCAAGCTGCTCGGCCAACGCCTGAGCGCACGGGACTTCGAGCGTCAGGTCGCGGAGTTCCAGGTGCGCGTTGCCGTACTGAACGGCTTCACCGCGCTCGGCACACCCATCACAGAGGTCTCAGGATAAGTCTGTCTGGGGAAAGGGAAACTCTGCCCTTCAGGCGATTTGTGCAACAGAGCCGCTGTCAACACCTAATCCGTTGATTTACCTACAAACGGCAATCTGGGCTTTTGCTCTCACTCTTCACTGGACTTCGCTGGCGAACGAAGCCTCACTGATCCCGCGCCCGGAATTGCCCCCGGGCTTGCCTCGGTAGGACGGCATGGTGCCGCACCTGCGAACCGAGGACACACACATGACCGACGCACCCGAAGCCAAAGCCCGCTCCACCAAGTCCGAACTTGTGACCCGCCTCTTGTCGCGCAAGGCCGGCGCCAATCTCGCCACGCTCCGCGACGCCACGGGCTGGCAACCGCATTCCGTCCGGGCCGCCCTGAGTGGTCTGCGCAGGGCCGGCTACGCCATCGATCGCCAAGACGCAAAGTCTGCGGAGGGAGGCCCGGTCTACCGGATCACCGCACAACCGACGCGATCCGCATGATGCCGAGCGTGGCTGAGATCGAAGCCATGGACCGGGCGGCGCTCCTCGCCGCCTGGTCCGACCTCTTCAGGTGTGATGTACCCAAGGGCCTGAGCCAGCCCTTTCTGCGGCGCTTTCTTGCCTTCGAAGTGCAGGCCCGCCGAGGCGGTGGCTTGCCGAAAGCGGTCGTCGAGACCCTGATCAAGCGGCCGGTCGCCAAACAGGCAACCGCACTTGCCCCGGGGGGACGGCTCCTGCGCGAGTGGAACGGGGTCACCCATATCGTCGAGGTGTCCTCTGATGGATACCGGTGGAACGGACGCTCCCATCGCTCGCTGTCCGCGATCGCGCGTGCCATCACCGGGGCCCGCTGGTCCGGCCCCCGCTTCTTCGGTCTGAGGGGGCAGGCGTGACACTCTTGCCCCCCTCGATCCGCTGCGCCATCTACACCCGCAAGTCCTCGGACGAAGGTCTCGAGCAGGGCTTCAATTCCCTTGCCGCCCAGTATGAGGCCTGCGTCGCCTATGTCGCCAGCCAGAAGCCGGAAGGCTGGATCCTGGCCAAGGATCGTTTCGACGATGGCGGTGTGTCTGGCGGCACGCTGGAGCGCCCGGGCCTGCAGCGTCTCCTAGCGGAGATCGAAGCCGGCCGGATCGGCATGGTCGTGGTCTACAAGATCGACCGGTTGACCCGATCCCTTGCCGACTTTGCCCGGCTGGTCGAACGCTTCGATGCTGCGGGATGTTCCTTCGTCTCGGTCACCCAGTCGTTCAACACCGCCAGCTCGATGGGACGTCTCACCCTCAACGTGCTCCTGTCCTTCGCCCAGTTCGAGCGCGAGGTCACCGCCGAGCGCATTCGTGACAAGATCGCGGCCTCCAAGAAGAAGGGGCTCTGGATGGGCGGCGTGCCTCCGCTTGGCTATGACCCGCCTCCCGATCCAAAGGTCAGGGTCTTGGCCGTCAACACGGCGGAAGCCGAGACCGTGCGCACCCTCTTTGCGCTGTGCGATCAGGGCGGCGGCCTCGTGGTTGTCGAGCGCGACGCGGCGCGGCTTGGCCTGAGGTCCAAGCGACACGCGTTTCGCTCCGGACGCACCCAGGGCGGCAACCCGCTCTCGCGGGGACAGATCCACAAGATCCTTACCAACCCTGTCTACATCGGCCTGATTCGGCACAAGGACCGCAGCTGGCCAGGCCAGCATCTTGCCATTGTTCCCCGCGATCTCTGGGACCGCGTCCAGGCCGGGTTGCAAGCCGCCTCTGGCCGACCGCGCGGAAGGTCCAGCGACACCAGCGGTCATGCCGAGCCCTCGCCGCTCCGTGGCAAGCTGCGCGACGAGACCGGTGACCGGCTGACCCCGACCCACACTGTCCGGTACGGGCGGAAAGTTCGCTACTATGTGTCGAACCGGCTGATCCGGGGCGGGCCCGACCCGACTGGCTGGCGACTGCCGGCACTGAAGCTGGAAGAGGTCATCGCACGCACCGTCGCCGATCATATCGCCGCCGCAAATGCCTCCCACCGGCTGCTTGCGCTCCCCGACGTTCGCGACATCGGCGCGGTTCACGCGCGCGCAGCTGAGATCGTACAGCAGTTGCACCTAGGAGATGCCCCTCTCCTGCGGTCGCTGCTGGTCTCCGGCATAGTGAAAGATCAAACCCTGGCTTTGATCCTCGACCGCGCCGTGCTGTCGCATCGGCTAGGTGTCCCGATCTACAGCCTCGCGCAGCAGGTATCGTCCCTCAGAATACCGCTTCGCCTGAGGCGCCGCGGTGTCGAGATGAAGCTTGTTACAGGAGCCACGATCCCCACCCCCGATCCCGTGCTCCGGGAGGCGCTCGCCAAAGCGCATCGCTGGGCCCGGGCGCTCAAGTCGGGCACTCCCCTCCATGAGATCGCCCGCGCCGCAGGCCATCACGACGCCCTCGTCCGAACCCGAACACCCCTCGCCTTCCTGTCACCGAAGATCCAGCGCGCCATACTCGAAGGCACGCAACCCGTCGACCTGACCCTCGAGAGGCTTGTGCGCCAGAGCCTCCCGCTCGACTGGCAGGACCAGGAGCGGCTCTGCGGGTTCTGAACGTCCGGTCCAGAACTGACGATGAGCGGTCGCCAACGTGCGCAACACCGGGTCTCCGCCTCCACCAAGGCAATCCAGGCCTCGCCGGTCGCCAGTGATCAGCAGCGGTCGGGCGCGCGGGCGTTTCGCGAGTAGGTTCCTGCGCGCTGCCAACGGTCCGACGCTCCCAAAAAATTCCCTGCAAATTTCCTGCACGCAGGGAATTTCTGAGTAGAAAACCGAAGCGCCTGATGCGCCAGACAGAGACGCAACCCGAAACGGGCCGCCAATCTGGCGCGAATACGTGTCTCTGTCGGGAAGCGGAGCGGCTAAAGGGCCGGAAAGACGGCCCGAAATATCCGAATTTACGAAATAAAAACATAGGCTTAGGTGGGTGGCGGAGTGGAAGGGATTCGAACTGGCAAGTCGGGGAAGCAGTCTGACCGGCTGTGTGTGCGAGATAGCCTGTGCAGATTCTGCACACAGTCTGCACAAAAAATAATTCAAACTATTGAAATATATTATATTTTATTATTTCCGGCGGGGGTATTTGGACCAAGATGAACCGGCAAGAAGAAGCACTTGGGGTTTGCCGGGCAACGCGATAGCTTGGCGAAGAACCATGGGGAGAGGGCGATGTTCCTGACGGTGACGCCTGAGTGGCAGGCCTTGGGCGAGGCGATTCTGGCCGATCTTCCTGCGCCCGAGGCGATGTCGCTGGTGCTGGTGCAGTCCGGCCCCGGCGGTCCGGTCGGCTTTGCCCATCGCGGGATGGAGCCGGTCTATCCCTGTTCCTTGGTCAAGGCCTTTCATCTGGTGCATGTCTCGGCCGCGCTGGAAGAGGGGCGGGCCGAGGCCCATGGCGAGTTGGACCGGGCGATGCGCGACATGATCTTGTGGTCGTCGAATACGGCGACCAACTATGTCATTGATATCCTGACCGGAACCACCGGGGACACCCTGCTTGACGGGGCGGAATACTTGGACTGGATGACCAAGCGCGAGCGGTTGAACCGGTTCTTCTGGCGCCTCGGCTGGCCGGAGTGGGAGGGCTGCCGCATCGCGCAAAAACTGATGGATGACACCCGCTATGGCCGCGAAGCGCGCTTTGCGGCCGAGGGCGGCGGCAATCTGAACCGGCTGACCGCGCTGGCCGCCGCGCGGCTATTCTGGACGCTTTTCGAGGGCGATCTGCCGCTTTCCGCACCGGCACGGGGCCGCGCGCAGGCGATCTTGTCGCGCGATCCGGCCGGGCCCGATGCCGGGCGGCCTGAGTATCAGCTGAGCGAATATCTGGGCGGCGCCCTGCCCACGGGGCTGCAGCTGTGGTCCAAGGCGGGCCATAACCTGTGGACGGGCGATGCCGCCACTAGCTGGTTCAAGCATGACATGATCCGCATCAAGGCGCCGGACCGCCCGGCCCTGATTGCGGTCGTGATGACGGCGGGCGAGGGCCTCGCGGCCGGGGCGCCCGGGCTGTTCCCCGAGCTCGGCCGCACGATCTGGCAGCGGGTGGCGGCCCTCGGCTGATTGCCGGCTTCCTTTGTCGCCCCCGCCCCCAGGCACCCCATTGACGGGACCGCCCTTCGGTTGCACCCTGCGCCAAAGCGCAACCAGAGGCAATCATGGGCTATGTCTTTTCAACCCCCGCCGGGCTTGTCAACCTCTTTGCGCTGGGCATCGAGGCGGCCATTGCGCTGATCCTTGCCTTTGCCAGCGGCCTTTCCGAGATGCACAAGGACCTGCTCGTCGGCTTTGCCATCGGCTTTCCGGCGCTGACGCTGGTGCTGATCGTGGTCTTGCTCGCCCGCATGGCCCCCGGCGGGTTTACTTCGCCTGAAGAACCTTGAGATATTCGGCCAATTGCACCAGGCGGATCGGTGTCGGTGTCTCGATCCCGTCGCCGCCGTCATAGGGCACCATCTCGCTTTGCAGGAGCGGTCCGAAATCGGGCATCACGCCGCGCCCCTTGGCCCCGGCATAGCCCCAGATCTGCGCCATCACCTTGGTCGTCGGGAATTCGCCCTTGTTGCGTGCCGACAGCGTCGTCAGATCGGCCGGTTTGCGCGACAGTTCGGTGGCAATCTCGCCATCGCCCTTGCCAGTTGCCCCATGGCAGGCCGAACAATAGGCCGCGTAATCCTCGGCCCCGGTGTCGGGGCTGGCCTTGGGATCAACGCATGCTGCCATCAGCGGCAGGGCCATCAGGGCGGCAAATGGGGCAAGGCGGGTCATGGGTCTCTCCTGTTCTTCTAGGCGCGCAATCTGGACGGCTTGCGGTTATCCGGCATTGATCGCCATCACGCACCCCTGATCCAGCCGAACGGTCCGGTCCATTCGGGCCGCAAGCTCAAGGTTATGCGTGGCGATCAGCGCCGCCAAGCCCGTTTCGCGCACCAGACCCATCAGCGCGCCAAAGACCTGATCCGATGTGCCCGGATCCAGGTTGCCGGTCGGCTCATCGGCCAACAGAAGCTTCGGCCGGTTGGCCAGCGCCCGGCAGAAGGCGACGCGCTGCTGCTCGCCGCCAGACAGGGCGGCAGGGCGGTGATCGGCCCGCGCCGCCACGCCCACACGGTCCAAGAGATCGCGCGCCCGCGCCTCGGCCTCGGGCGCAGCCACGCCATTGGCAAGCTGCGGAATGACGATGTTTTCCAGCGCGGTAAACTCGGGCAAGAGATGGTGGAACTGATAGATGAACCCCACCTCGCCGCGCCGCGCCAGCGTGCGCTCACGGTCCGACAGGCCGACTATATTGCGCCCCGACAGCGCGACCGAGCCTGCGTCCGGCGTATCCAGAAGCCCCGCGATGTGCAAAAGCGTCGATTTTCCCGCACCCGAAGGCGCGACCAAGGCCACCACCTCGCCGCGCTTCACCTCCAGCGTCGCGCCGCGCAGCACCACCACCTCGCCCGGCGTGTCGCGCTTGTAGACCTTTTCGATGCCCGCAAGCTCCAGCGCATAGTCACTCATAGCGCAAGGCCTCCACCGGGTTCATCCGCGCCGCGCGCCGCGCGGGGAAAATCGTGACGATGAAGGACAGGCCCAGCGACAGGGCCACGGCCGAGCCGACATCCCACCATTGCAGCTTTGCCGGCAGCGCATAGATGCCACGGATCGACGGGTCCCAGACCCCGCCGCCCGCCATGTAGTTCACGAAGGAAAAGATGGGGTCGATGTAGATGGCGAACAGGCAGCCTAAGCCGACGCCTAGCGCCGTGCCGACAAGCCCGGTAAAGGCGCCACAGATGAAGAACACCCGCAGGATCGACCCCTCGGTCAGCCCCATGGTGCGCAGGATGCCAATGTCGCGGCCCTTGTTCTTCACCAGCATGATCAGCCCCGAGACGATGTTCATCGCCGCGATCAGCACAAGGATCGACAGGATGATGAACATCACATTGTCCTCGATGTCGAGCGCACGCAGGAACGACCCAGCCGCATCGCGCCAGGTCCAGATCAGCGCATCCTCGCCCGCAACCTCCAGAGCCGGGATCGTATAGGCGACAATGTTTTCAGGGTCTTGCACCATGACCTCGAATTCATCGGCCAGCCCCTCGCGGTTGAAATAGGACTGCGCCTCGGCAAAAGGCATGTAGATGCGGGTCTTGTCGATGTCCCAGCGCCCGGCGGTAAAGACATAGACCACCTCATAGGCATTGACGCGGGGGGATGAGCCGAAGGCGGTTTTCACCCCCGAAGGCGCCACCAGCCGGATCCGGTCACCCACCGTCACACCCAATTCCCGCGCAATACCCGACCCAATGGCAATGCCGCGATCAAAATCGTCAATGCTGCCATAGGCATCGGCCCCCGTGCCAACGCGCGGAATGGTTTTCAGATCCTCCAGCCGGATGCCATAGACCTCGGCCCCCAGGCTGGGCCCCTGGGCGGCGGTGACCATGACCTGCCCCTTGACCAAAGGCGCGGCCCGCGTCACGCCGGGCAGCGCGGCAAGCCTTTCGGCGAGCGCGTCATAATCCTCGAACGCCTTGATCATGCGGCCATCTTCGGCCACCCGCCCGGCCGAATAGACCGTCACATGGGCATTGGCCCCCAGGATCGTGTCGACAAACTCGGCCCGGAACCCGGCGCGCACGGCAAGCGTCGCAATCAGCGCAAAGACCGCCAGCGTGATGCCGATCAGGCTGATCCAGGTCATCACCGAAACACCCCCCTCGGCCCGCTTGGCGCGCAGATAGCGCCAGGCGATCATGAACTCGAAACGGGAAAAGGGGGCGGTCTGGGACAAGGGCGCTGCTCAATCTTGTTTTCGGTCAAACTGAGGCTTCACGCCCGTCAGGTCAAGAAGCGGCGGGGTTTCCCGCCGCCTCTTTCGGCAAGTCATGCAGGCATGGGCGACGTCACGACGAGGCGGCGAAGCCCCCGAGGAGTGCGCCTCAGACGCCGGCGTAAATCTCGGCGATCCGCGCCACGGCGGCTTCGGGCGACATCTCTTCGCTCTCACCCGTGCGGCGCGAGGTCAGCTCCACCACCCCATTGGCCAGACCGCGCGGACCGACCGTAATGCGCCAAGGCAAGCCGATCAGGTCCATGGTGGCGAATTTCGCGCCCGCCCGCTCATCCCGGTCGTCATAAAGCGCCTCCAGCCCCTTGGCCGCCAGCGCCTTGTAAAGACCCTCGCATGCCGCATCCGCCGCCCCGTCGCCCTGTTTCAGGTTGACGATGCCCACCGGGAAGGGCGTCGCGCCTTCGGGCCAGATGATGCCTGTGTCGTCATGGCTCGCCTCGATGATCGCGCCCAGAAGGCGCGACACGCCGATGCCGTGGCTGCCCATTTCCACCGGAACCTTGGTGCCGTCGGCGGTCACCACCGTGGCGCCCATCGCGTCGGAATACTTGGTGCCGAAGTAGAATATCTGCCCCACCTCGATACCGCGCCCCACCTTGCGATGGGGCTCCGGGATCTGGTCGAACAGCGCCGGATCATGGGTTTCATCGGTGCGGGCATAAAGCGTGGTGAATTCCTTGCACACGCCCTCTACCTCGGCGCGGTTGTCGTAATCGACATCGCGGCTGCCCACTTTCAACTGGGTCACCCGGTCGTCATAGAAGACCTCGGATTCGCCAGTCTGCGCCAGCACCAGGAATTCATGGGTGTTGTCGCCGCCGATCGGGCCAGAGGCCGCGCGCATCGGAATGGCGGTCAGGCCCATGCGCTCATAGGTCCGCAGATAGCTGACCATATGGCGGTTATAGGCATGCAGCGCCGCCGCTTTGTCGACGTCAAAGTTATAGCCGTCCTTCATCAGGAACTCGCGCCCCCGCATCACGCCAAAGCGCGGCCGCATCTCGTCGCGGAACTTCCACTGGATGTGGTAAAGCGTCAGCGGGAGGTCCTTGTAGCTGTTCACATGGGCGCGGAAGATGTCGGTGATCATCTCCTCATTGGTCGGCCCGTACAGCATCTCACGGTCCTGCCGGTCCTTGATGCGCAGCATTTCCTGACCATAGTCGTCATAGCGGCCGCTTTCGCGCCACAGGTCCGCCGGTTGCAGCGTCGGCATCAACAGCGGGATATGGCCCGCGCGCACCTGTTCCTCATGCACGATCTGTTCGATGCGCTTCAAGACGCGATAGCCCAAGGGCAACCACGAATAGATGCCCGCCGCCTGCTGCTTGATCATACCCGCCCGCAGCATATAGCGGTGCGAGACGATCTGCGCCTCGGCGGGGTTTTCTTTCAACACGGGCAGGAAATAGCGGGACAGACGCATCAGGCGGCCTCATCATTGGGTTTGGCTGTTCCTAGCGGGAAGGCCGCCCGTCGGCAAGCGGGCAGCGCGTCAGATGCCCTCCAACCCCTCGCCCAACAGGTCCTCGACGAAATAGGCGGCAAACTGGGCGCGGCCCGAGACGCCGGCCTTGACATAAATCCGCGTCAACTGCGCGCGCACCGTGCCATGCGCCCGGCCCCGCAATTCGGCGATCTCGGCCACATCCAGCCCTTTCAGCGCCAAAAACCCCACGTCCCGCTCGGCAGGCGGAAGGCCACATTGGCTGAACTGCGCCGCAATCACCTCGGCCAAGGCCCCGCACGCCGAGGCCAGCGCGGCATCCTGCGCCCGCATTTCCTCCAGCGTCTGGCGCAGCGCTAGCGCGCCAAAGCCCACCCCAAGGGCCAGTGCCGCCGCAACCAGCGTTTCAAAGTAAAGATGCGGGCCGATATCGCCTTTCAGAATATCGGCCAGCACATCGCCCACGAAAAACACCGCCCCCAGCGTCTGCACGACCAGGAACACCGCCAGCGCCATCGGACGGCGGCGGGCAGGATGCACGGCCCGACTCACGATTTGCGCCCGCCCCGCGCCAAAAGCATCGGCCGCAACAGATTGCGCCCCATCACCCGGCTTTCCACCAGAACTCCCGCCACATGCAGAAAGGCCAGAAAGACAATCAGATTGGCCGCCACCTCATGCAGCTCTTCGAAAACCTCACCATTGACCAAGGCAAATCCCGCCTCGTCATCCTCTTCTTCTGCCGTCCCTACCATCGACCAGTCGCCTGCGGCAACCGCCGCCTCAAGCTCGGCCTGAACCATCGGACTTGCGCTGTTCATCGCCAATCCGGTCAGGATGATCACCGCCAGACAGGCCCAAAGCGCATAGGCCATCAGGGCTCCGGCCGGGTTGTGCGAGGGGTAATGCCCCACCCGCCCCCGCATCAGCCCCGCCATTTGCCGCAGGGCCGCCAGCGGATTTGGCGGAAAGCTGGCAAACCGCGCCTCGCGCGGGCCGACAAGCCCCCAGATCAGCCGCAGGATCAACAGCGCCATCCCCGCCCAGCCCAGCGCGACATGAAGCGAGCCTCCCGCTTTCGTGAAAACCTGGTTGGCAAGGACCACCGCCGCAAGGCCCCAATGGGCCAGCCGCAACAAGGGGTCCCACCGGGGCAAGGCCTGCCCCGTGGGGGGCAGGCTTGAAAAGGACCGATCAGTCATCGGCCTTCACCTCTGCCACAGCGCCGGTTTGCGGGTCGATATAGATTTCCCACAGCTTGCCGGTCGCGGTTTCGGTACATTTGGCCTCGATCTTGCCGTCCTCGGGCTCAAAGCTCTGCACCTTGCAGCTCGCCGCCTCAAGCGCTGCGGTCGCGCTGGCCGGGTCGGTGCCCAATTGATCGCCCACCACCGGAAGCGCAAAGGCCGCAAGCGGCGACAGGACCAAGGCAAGAGCCAGGGGAAGAAGCGGTTTCATTGGCACAATCCTTTTCATGGGGCCGGGTCGGCACGATTGCCCCCGGTCACAGCCTGATCTGCCGCGCCACGCCCCCGGACGCCATTGCCAGCGCGCTGACCTAACGGGGGCTAAGCCCCGGCTTACGCCCCGCCCGCGCCAAGATGCAGCTGCATCGTCCGATCTGCGGCACCTGCAAGAAAAGCTATGATAAATCGGTGCCTTGCCCTCAGATCACGGCTTGCACCTGGTACGAAAGGCGCTAAAAAATAAAACTACGGGTTGCAGACCCACCCAATGCCGCACCCCAAACATGTTTCCAACGCCAGCCACTTTCGCTGAAAGCGCTGGCCCGCATTTCCCGCCGCAGCCAGCGCCGCATGGTCTGGATCGCCCGTGCCAAGACATTTGTGAACCGGAGTATTCAATGGCAGTCTGGACCTTCTCGCGCAGCACTACCGATGGGATCGAATTCCTGTCTTCCTCAATCTATGACGGCTTTGAACAGCTGGATGTCCTGTCACGCAGTTCCACCCAACTGCGCCTGCAAGACCCCGAATTCCGCGACATCTTCACCTTTTCCGGCACCGGGCTGACCTACAGCCTCTCGGGCGGCACGCTCTCGGTCACCGGCGGCACCCTGACCAGCCTGACCGCCTCCTTCAACGGCCAGCTCTTTGGCACCTGGACCGGGTTCTCCATCCCAGCCGCAACCATGTACACCTACATCCGCACCGACAACTGGACGGCGCTCAACACCCTTCTGTTCAACACTTCCGACACCTACAACCTGACCGACGGGCGCGATGAGGTCCGCGGCTTTGGCGGCGATGACAGCCTTCTGGGCGATACCGGCAATGACACACTCTTCGGCGGGCTGGGCAATGACACGCTCATCGGCGGATCGGGCAATGACATCCTGCGCGGCGAGGCGGGCAATGACAGCCTTGTCGGTGACAGCGGCAATGACAAGCTCTTTGGCGACAGCGGCGCAGACCGGCTGCTGGGCGGCCTTGGGCTGGACACGCTGATCGGCGGACTGGGCGTCGACACCATGAGCGGCGGGGCCGGGGCCGATGTCTTTGCCTTCAACCACGCCCTTGCCGCAGACCGCGAGATCATCACCGACTTCAACCGGCTTGAAGATGATCTGCACTTCGACAATGACGCCTTCACCGCCTTCAGCTATACCGGCCGACTGCGCGTCAGCGGCTTTGTCCTAGGCACGGCGGCGACCGACACGGCCGACCGCTTCATCTATCAGCAGTCCACTAGCAACCTGTGGTATGACCGCGACGGATCGGGCGCGGCGGTCAAGGTTCTGGTGGCCGAGCTGGCCGATGGGACGGAGCTTTCGGCCGCCGATATCTTCATCCTGTGACCGCCATCACCGGGCGCAAGGCCACTTGCGCCCGGCCACAGAAGACGAATTTCCCACCACCCCCTTGAAACCCGGCCCCCGATGGGCAATGTCACCTGCAGCACAGGGGCACAGGCATGGCACTTCCGATCCGCGATCAGGCGAAATACTGGGGGCTTGCGCTCTTGGTGTTTTTTGTCGCGCTCTGGGCCTTGGGCGGGGTGATCCTGCCGTTTCTGGTCGGCGGCGCGCTGGCCTATTTCCTGGATCCCATCGCCGACCGGCTGGAGCTTGCGGGCCTCAGCCGCGTGGCCGCCACCACCGTCATCACTGCCGTCGGCGTGCTGATCCTGGTGGCCCTTGTCCTTGCCGTGATCCCGACGCTGGTGAACCAGACCACCGCGCTCATCAACGCCGCCCCCGATATCGCCCAGCGCCTGCAAATGTTCCTCTTGGAACGCTTCCCCGAACTGGCCGACAATACCTCGACCATCCGCCAAAGCCTGGCGCAGATCGGCCAGACCATCCAGTCCAAGGGCGCCGCCTTGGCCGAAGGGGTGCTGAACTCGCTCGCCGGGGCGATATCCATCGTGGTCTTTCTTCTGGTCGTGCCGGTGGTGGCCTTCTACCTGCTTCTGGACTGGGACCACATGATCGCGCGCATCGACAGCCTCTTGCCGCGCGACCATGCCCCCACCATCCGCCGCCTCGCGACCGAGATCGACAGCGCGCTTTCCGCCTTCGTGCGCGGCCAGCTTTCGGTCTGCCTTGTGCTTGGCATCTACTACTCGGTCGCCCTGATGATCGCGGGGCTGCAATTCGGCCTGGTCGTCGGGGCGATTGCCGGGGCCATCACCTTCATCCCTTACGTCGGCGCCATCATCGGCGGCACGCTTGCCATCGGGCTGGCCCTGTTCCAGTTCTGGGGCGACTGGCTGCAGATCGGGCTCATCGCCGCCATCTTCGGCCTGGGCCAGTTCCTCGAAGGCAATGTGCTGACCCCGAAACTCGTCGGCAAATCGGTGGGGCTGCACCCGGTCTGGCTGCTGTTCGCGCTTTCGGCCTTCGGCACGCTCTTTGGCTTTGTCGGCATGCTCATCGCCGTGCCGGTGGCGGCGGCCATCGGTGTGCTGACCCGCTTCGGCATCGGCCAGTATCACGACAGCCTGCTGTATCAAGGCATTGCAGGCCGCATCCCCGAGGATGAGGATCAGGCGTGACCCAGCCGCGCCAGATGGCCTTTGACCTTGGCCAGACACCTGATTTCTCGCGTGCGGGCTTCTTCCCCTCGCCCGCCAATGCCGCAGCACTGGCCACCATCGCGGGCTGGACAGACTGGCCCCTGCGGCGGCTCTTGCTGATCGGCCCCGATGGGGCGGGCAAAACCCATCTGGCCCATATCTGGGCCGCCGAGGCCAGGGCGCTGATCCTGCCCGCCACCGACCTGGCCTCCCACGACCCCACCGCCCTGCCCTTGGCCGTGGTGATCGAGGATGCCGACGAGATGGCGGCTTTGCCCGCCCACGAGGAGGCGCTCTTTCATCTGGCCAACCACATGGCCACCGCCGGGGGGCACCTGCTGCTGACCGCCCGGTGTCCGCCGCGCGACTGGGGCCTTGCCCTGCCCGACCTTCTCAGCCGCCTGCAATCCATCGCCATGGCCCGGCTTGCCCCCCCCGATGACGCGCTTCTCGCGGCGGTTCTGGTCAAGCTCTTTGCCGATCGCCAGATTGCGGTGCCGCCCAACCTGATCGCCTATCTCACCGCCCGCATGGACCGCTCCATCGCCGCCGCCCGCGCCCTGGTGGCCGCCCTCGACGCCCGCGCGCTGGCGCTCGGTCGCCCCGTCACCCGTGCCTTGGCCGCCGAACTTCTGGACAGGGCCGATCAGCGGTGAAACACTGTCACCTGAATGACATGTTCCCCCGGTAAACCCCCACCATGACCCGCGCCGATTTCCTCAAAGCCCCCTTCTCCCCACCGGTCGACCTCTCGGCCGAGGAAATCTCCGGCCCCCGCCGCTTCTTCAACCGCGAGATTTCCTGGCTGGCCTTCAACTGGCGCGTTCTGGACGAGGCATCGAACCCCGCCGTGCCGCTGTTGGAGCGGCTGCGCTTCCTGTCGATCTCGGCGACCAACCTCGATGAATTCTTCACCGTCCGCGTCGCGGGCCTGCGCGCCCTTGTCAAGGCGGGCAACCACACCCCCTCGGAAGACGGCCGCAGCCCCACCGAACAGCTCTCGCTCATTCACGCCGATGCGCGCGACTTGATGCAGATGCAGCAATCGGTGCTGAAGCGCCTGCGCCGCGAGATGGAAAGCCAAGGCATCGTGATTGCCACCCGCTCCAAACTAACGGGCCGCGATCTGAAGTTTCTCGAAGACCACTTCCTGCGCAACGTCTTTCCGGTCCTGTCGCCCCTCGCGATCGACCCGGCGCATCCCTTCCCCTTCATCCCCAACACCGGCTTTTCGCTGGCGCTGGAACTGGAACGCGAAAGCGATCACCGCACGCTCAAGGCGCTTTTGCCGATTCCTCAGCAGATTTCCCGCTTTGTCCCCCTGCCCAGCCGCGAGGGCGAACACCGCTTCCTGCCCTTGGAAGAGCTGCTCCTGCTCCATCTCGACATGCTGTTTCCCGGCTATACCGACCGCGGGCATTGCCTGTTCCGCGTCCTGCGCGACAGTGACCTGGAAGTCGAGGACGAGGCCGAAGATCTGGTGCGCGAATTTGAAACCGCGCTGAAACGCCGCCGCCGGGGCGAGGTGATCCGCCTGAAGCTTTCGGCAGGCGCGCCCGAAGACCTGCGCGCCCTCATCATGGAAGAGCTGGGCGTCACCACCGACGAGATGGTCGAGGTGCGCGGCCTTCTCGGCATCGCCGATCTCAAGGAACTGGTGCTTTCTTCCCGCCCCGATCTTCTCTGGCCCGCCTTCACCCCCCGCGTGCCCGAACGCGTGCAGGACAATGACGGCGACATGTTCGCGGCGATCAAGCAGAAGGACATCCTTCTGCACCACCCCTATGAGACCTTCGATCTGGTGATCCGCTTTCTGGAACAGGCGGCGCGCGACCCCAATGTGCTGGCCATCAAGCAGACGCTTTACCGCACAAGCTGGGACAGCCCCGTCGTCTCGGCCCTTTGCGAGGCGGCCGAGGCCGGGAAGTCCGTCACAGCCCTTGTCGAACTGAAAGCCCGCTTCGACGAGGCCGCCAACATCCGCCAGTCCCGCCGCCTTGAACGCGCAGGCGCCCATGTGGTTTACGGCTTCATCAACTACAAGACCCACGCCAAGATCTCGACTGTGGTCCGGCGCGAGGGGGATCAACTGGTGACCTATACCCATTACGGCACCGGCAATTATCACCCGATCACCGCGCGCATCTATACCGATCTGTCCTTCTTCACCTGCGATGCGGCGCTGGGCCGCGATGCAACCAAGGTGTTCAACTATCTCTCGGGCTATGTGCAACCGCAAAAGCTTGAAAACCTTGCCATTTCCCCCATCACCCTGAAACCCCGCCTCTTGGAGATGATCGCCGCCGAGGCCGACCACGCCCGCGCCGGACGGCCGGCCGAGATCTGGGCCAAGATGAACTCGCTCATCGAACCCGAGGTGATAGACGCGCTTTATGCTGCAGGCCAGGCCGGGGTAAAGATCAGCCTGATCGTGCGCGGCATCTGCGGCGTGCGGCCGGGGATCAAGGGGCTGTCCGAAAACATCCGCGTCAAGTCGATCGTCGGGCGGTTTCTGGAACATTCCCGCATCGTCTGCTTTGGCAATGGCGCGGGCCTGCCAAGCAAGAAGGCCCGCGTGTTCATCTCCTCGGCCGACTGGATGGGCCGCAACCTCTCGCGGCGGGTGGAAACCCTGATCGACATCCGGAATGACACCGTCAAGGCCCAGATCGTCGGCCAGATCATGGCCGCCAACCTCGCCGATGAGGCGCAAAGCTGGCTTCTCGGTCCTGACGGACGCTATAGCCGCGATCTTGCCCCCGCCGATGGCTCTGCCTTCAACTGCCACCGTTTCTTCATGGAAAACCCCTCGCTCTCGGGCCGTGGCACGGCCGGGGCCAAGGATGTTCCGAAACTTGCCTGAGGCCCGCGATGACCGAAGCTGACACCCTGCCCGAAGCCGACGAGGACCACGGCCCCTTTGGCCGCCCGCTGTTCGACGACCCCTCGGCACGCGCACTCAGCCGCGTCGGCGTCGTCGATGTCGGCTCGAACTCGGTGCGGATGGTGGTCTTTGACGGCGCTGCCCGCAGCCCGGCCTATTTCTACAACGAAAAGATCATGTGCGGCCTTGGCAAGGGGCTGGCGCAAACCGGTCGCCTCTCGCCCGAAGGCCGCGCCCGCGCGCTTGTCGCGCTCAAACGCTTTTCCCTGCTCGCCGATGGCATGGGGATCGAGACGCTGACCGTCGTTGCCACGGCCGCCGTACGCGAGGCCGAGGATGGGCCAGAATTCCAGCTTCAGGTGCTGCAGAAAACCGGCCTGAAGATGTGGGTGATCGACGGCGGCGAAGAGGCGCGGCTTTCGGCCCAGGGCGTGCTTCTGGGCTGGCCCGATGCCAAGGGCATCGTCTGCGACATGGGCGGCAACTCGATGGAACTGGCGCGCATCGGCGATGGCAAGGTGGGCAAGCGCGTCTCAACCCCGCTTGGCCCCTTCCGCCTGCAACAGGTGGCCGATCCCGCCCGAAAACGCGTCACCCATATCGACCGCATCCTGAAAGACGCCCAAGGGCAGATGAAATCCGAAGGCGAACGGATCTATCTCGTCGGCGGCTCCTGGCGCGTCATCGCCCGGCTGGACATGGAGCGGCGCAATTACCCGCTGACCGTCCTGCACGAATACCGCATGACGCCGACAGGCCTTCTGGACACGCTCGACTGGATCGAAAACGCCGATCTCGCGGTGCTGCGCGCCCGCACCGGCACCAGCCCCGAACGGATGGAACTCGTCCCCCTGGCCTGCGAGGTGCTGCGCGAGCTTGTCAAACTCTTGAAACCCTCCGAAATCGACGTTTCGGCCTATGGCATCCGCGAGGGGCTTCTCTATGAACAGATGCCCGAGAAGCTGCGCCGCCGCGACCCGCTGATCGAAGCCGCCCGCATGTCCGAACGGACCCAGGCCCGGATGCCCGGCTTTGGCAAAAAGCTCTTTGCCTTCCTTGAACCCCTGTTCAAGGGCGCAAGCGAGGAACGGATGCGCCTGGTCAAGGCCGCCTGCCTTCTGCACGACACCACATGGCGCGCCCACCCCGATTTCCGCGCCGAGGCCTGCTTTGACAATGCCACGCGCGCCAACCTGGGCGGGCTTGACCATCCGGGCCGGGTGTTTCTGGGGCTGGCGCTCTTGCACCGCTACAAGAACAGCCGCGCCGGGTCGCGGCTGGAACCCATGTTCCGCCTTTTGACCGAAGATGAAATCCGCGATGCCGAAGTGCTGGGCAAGGCCATGCGCTTTGGCGCCATGTTTGCCATGGGCGATCCCGGCATTGCCGGCGCGCTGGACTGGCAGCCGCGCAAGCGGCTTTTGGAACTGACCCTGACCGAAACCGGCCGCGGCCTCTTTGGCGAGGTGGCGCAGGCCCGCTTTGCCTCGCTGGCGCTGGCGCTCAAGGCCACGGCACGGGTCACGGACGCCTGATGCTGGCCTTTGACCATATCGCGATTTCTGCCACCGATCTGGCCGAAGGGGTGGCAGCTGTCGAGGCGGCCTTGGGCCTGCACCTTGCAGGGGGCGGCGAACATCCCCTCATGGCCACCCATAACCGGCTTCTGGGCCTTGGCGATCTCTATCTCGAGGTCATCGCCCCCAACCCCACCGCGCCCCGGCCTTCCTGGCCAAGATGGTTCGATATGGACAGTTTTTCCGGCTCGCCACGGCTTACAAACTGGGTCGCGCGTTCGAAAAGTCTAACCCATGATCTGGCGCTTTGTCCAAACGGCACCGGCACGCCCCTCGCGCTTCAGCGCAGCGACTACCGCTGGCAGATGGCCGTACCCGCCAATGGCAAGCTGCCCTTTGACGGCGCCTTCCCCGCGCTGATCCAATGGCAAGGCACGCTCCACCCCACCCAAGCCCTGCCTGACAGCGGCGCGCGCCTGACCCGGCTCGAAATCGCCCATCCTCAGGCCGATGCCCTGCAAGCCGCCTTGTCCCCGCTCTTCCACGACCCCCGCGTCTTGGTGGTCCAAGGCCCGACCAAGGCGTTGCGCGCCAGTTTCACCACCCCCCACGGGGTCCGCGTGCTGTAATGATCCGCCCGCGACGCCCGCCGATGCCCCCGCCATCGCCGTGATCTGGAACGCGGTGATCCGCGACACCACCGCCACCTTCACCACCGCCGAGAAAGACCCGACCGTCTTGGCCACCCAGATTGCCTCCGGCACGCCATGGTGGGTCGCTTGCGTGAATGGCCGCGTTGAAGGCCATGCGACCTATGGCCAGTTTCGCACCGGCCCCGGCTATGCCCGCGGCATGGAACACTCCATACACCTGTCCAAGGCCGCCCAGTGCCAGGGCCTTGGCCGCGCGCTGATGCAGGCGCTGGAAGATCACGCCCGCGCCCAGGGCGTGCATGTCATGGTCGCCGGCGTCTCCTCCGACAACCCCGCAGGCCAGGCCTTCCACGCCCGCCTCGGCTATGTCGAATGCGGCCGCATGATGCAGGCAGGCTACAAATGGGGCCGCTATCTCGATCTTGTGCTCATGCAGAAAATCCTGACCTGACAAGCCCTGCCCCACAGGCTAAACTGCCCACATGTCGATCTGGACCCGCATCAGCGCCGCCCTTGCATCGCTTGCCAAGGGCGAGCCGTTGTCGGTTGTCTTTGACCACCTTGTCGGCGCGCCCGATCCCGAACGCTCGGTCGGCTTTACCATCGCCGTCATCGCCCTTGGTGCCAAACTTGCCAAGGCCGACGGTCAGGTCACCAAAGACGAAGTCACCGCCTTCCGCCGCGTCTTTACCTTCCCGCCGGGTGAAGAGGCCAACGCCGCGCGGGTGTTCAACCTCGCCCGGCAGGACGTTGCGGGCTTTGATGCCTATGCCCGCAAGATCGTGACCATGTTCACCGACGCCGACCACCCCGACAACCGCGACCTCTTCATCGACCTCATCGAGGGGCTCTTTCACATCGCACTGGCCGATGACATCCTGCACGAAGGCGAAGAGGCGTTTCTGGCCCACACGGCAGAAATCTTCGGACTGGACCGGCGCTGCTACCTCGCCATCCGCGCCCGCCTTGTCGAAGGAGCGGTGCGCGACCCCTTCGACCTTCTGGGCGTGCCGCATGATGCCTCGCTCGACCAGATCCGCGCGGCCTGGAAACAGGCGGTCAAGGACAACCACCCCGATGTGATGATCGCCCGCGGCGTCCCGCCCGAGGCGGCGGTGCTGGCCGAAC
>Ga0194133_10001889_pt1 | contig 34347 bp, 38 predicted proteins | sample TA2KigOf40mmetaG_FD_155448 | JGI IMG/M metagenome (GOLD analysis project Ga0194133, IMG submission 155448) | Freshwater microbial communities from Lake Tanganyika, Tanzania - TA2015055 Kigoma Offshore 40m | ecosystem: Environmental > Aquatic > Freshwater > Lake | place: Tanzania: Lake...
TTATTGCGGTGCATGGATCCCGTGCCGGAACAGCGCAAATACATTTACATTTGACGCAACCACAACCACAACCACAACCACAACCACAACCACAACCACAACCACAACCACAACCACAACCACAACATAAATAAAATGAAAGAAAAAACCAAATTAAAATGATGTCCACATGTTTTTCATAATACATCTAGACACATACACAAACACATGCCGAATCCATTTTTACAGCCACAACAGCACCAGACCCAATCCCATCAAAATAAAAAGGGGCGGCGTCAAGTGCAAGACCGTGATGGAAAAGAGAATCCATTTTTGACTGCAAAACGGACCGTCGACTCACTGCCTAGACGCAACTGTTTTTCAGACTTGTCAACTCCGGTTGCCGAATGCCCTGCATCTCCTCCTCCTACTCCTCTGCCTCCTCCTCCTCCTCCAAGTTTTGACGAATTGTTTCCATCGCTAACTCCAGCAAAAACGCCTGTTCCTAATGCATCTGCTTCCACCACCTTAAACTTTAAACGCGTGGTTCAAGGAAACGTGCAACCACAGCAACCGCAACAGCAACAGCAACAGCAACCGCAACAGCAACCGCAACAGCAACAGCAACAGCAACAGCAACCGCAACGACGCAACCCGTTTCTCAGCAACGCAAACACGTATGCCATGCATGCAGCCAACATTCGCTGTAAAAATAACTACACGCGCAATGACGACCATGATGATGATGATGATTATGACGAAGACGCGGACGTTGCATATGATTCTGCATACACCAATTACTACAAGGATTAAAGACCCATGAAAATAAGTTCAATTCATGCATGAAAAATGTGTGCATGAATTAACCAATGACACACGATTCCGATTCCGAACAAGTTCTGGGGGTGGATTTGAACACGGAGCTGGATGACTACTTGTTGCACCCGCAACCGCAACACCGCCTGCGAATAGTGCACGCATTCATGCAGACCGAACGAACAGTGGAGCACGTGTTTGAAGAAATGGCCCCAATTGAGAACGGCACCCTGCTTCAAGGCAGGTTGATTTGGTGCATTAAGCAGCAGCAGCGTCGACAGAGAGAGCAGTGCAAAATGCACTTCAAATTGCGCGCCATGTTCTTATACAACATGAACATACATTCGGCCGACATGCAAAACTTTTTGGACTCCTACCATCGGTTCAACTTCCTTGTTCCGATTTCTGCACTGGATGATGTGGTGATCAAGCCAACAATTCCCATGTTTTCGCACTTGAATGCGCTGTATATTTTTTATGAAGCAAGCCCTGATTCCAAAAACCCTGATCCCAAAAACCCTGACCCTGACCTCAAAAGCCCTGCACACAACCATAGCAAAAAGAAAGTGGTCCAAATTCACGCAGTGCACAAACGAAAACACAAGAACACACGTAGAATTAGAGTGTAAAACATAGTATAGAAAACACAACAACGAAAACAGCTTAAAAAAATGAATGCAACCAAACCAAACCAAACCAAACCAAACCAAACCACATGACCGAATCCATAATAAAGAGTCGGCTTACCGGAGAGCGAGAGGGAACATACGCAATGTTGATGCAGCTGGTTGCAGCAAAACAAATCCCGGAATGCTTGAACGCATTGAAAAAAATGGTGTTCATAGGATGCTGGCGCGACGTGCGCGGCTTCATCCGCCATTTTGAACAGCACGGTGATCCAAATGATGGAGAAACTGCAGTCGCCATCATCGAAGGGTGCGTGCGAATCACGAACGAGCAACTGCGCAAGGACCGAGACGGATGCCGGCAGTCGTGGGCAGCCAAGTGGGTGCCGCGAGAGCCGAAGTGTCGCGCATCACCGCTGTTGCGATGGTATTACGATGCGCTGGCCGCCGACATGTTTCCTGGAGCGCCCGATGCAAACCGGCGTTTTCGAAAGTTAATAACCATGTTGAGCCCGTCGACCGACACACTTCCGGGGCTGGTTTTGTTGGTGCGACAAGCCGAGCGCGCACAAAGCAGCGACCAGGTGGAACGAGTGAACGCGCAGTGGCAGAAACACCTGGCACGCTGCAAGCCGTTGACAATGGCGGTGGTGCCGGCACTGTCCATGGCGCACAGCATGGGCCCCGGCCACAACAACTGCCTGCATGCCGGCATAGGAATGGCGCTGCATTTTTTTCACCTTTCGCCGATGTCGCAACTGTTGACGTTTTCATCGCACGCCGAATGGGAAGACTTTGTGGCATACCCCAATTTTGTGGCGCAAGTGCAGCACCTTCTGCGCGCAGCGCGGTCTCCCACCAACAGTCTGAACTCCAATGTGAAAGCCATCATGAATGCCATCATGAATGCAGTGTCATCGACCCCCGACATGACACTGCTCATAATCAGCGACATGGAACACGATGACTTAATGGAGACCAACAACAGCAATCCAACCGTAATAACATGGAACGTGTCTCGAAACGGACGCCCGGCATCGTTTCACGGCGACAACCCACGCATCTTTCGGTTCGAAATAATATAAACATAATGTAAACATGACGTCATTTTCATTTTTGAAGCACGCATTTTTTGAGCCACGTGTGGCATTCTACTTGTTCGTGTTTTTCATGGTGGGCTACATGTTCTTTTTAGACGAGGAGAACGCGTTCCAAAATTTCTTCGCAGTGGGGCCGGACCCGAACATCCGGTTTTTGGGCATGAGTCTGAACACATGGAACAAAGTCATCATGGTGTATGCCGTGGCATTCATCAGCTCGTTGTTGCAGGGGTATTACCAAACGGTCATGTATGACTTCATACACTCCAAGCTGTGGAACCCGGCTTACAAAGAGCGCATTCCGGTGTCCAAAGGGTGGGCCAAAACCATCGTCATCGCCGAACCGCTGCTGGACTGGATGCTGGGCATTGTGCAGTTCTTCATCACCATGACCATGCGGTTCCAGTTCATACTGCCACAACTGCTTGGCCAAATCATAGTGGACGTGCCTTATGCGCTGATGAAAATTGAAGAAAAGAAGTTTGCATCATGAGCCGTATGAAACAATGCACACCAGTGAATTGGCATTGGTGTTCGAAGTGGCGCAAGGCAAGCACCCGCCGCCGCCGTACTGGTGTTTGGCAGCCAGTTTGGTGAGCGCAGTGTCCACCGTGTAGCCATTCGACATCAAAAATGCAAACAGCTCGGGCAGCTGTTCCGGCGTCATGAAAGCGCTGCTGCCACCAGATCCACCAATGCATGCGCTGCACGGACCGCATCCGCCCAATGAAATGAGCGCATGAATGCATGCATTGCTATTGCCGCTGCCACCACCGTTGCCGCAAAGTCCGGACAAGCGCGGCGGGCGCACAGTTCTTACGCGGGACGCCAACGGACCCACCGGCACTGCATTGATGGACAAAATTTTGGTGTACTGTTGCAGTCGGTTGTCATAAAAGGGAATGGAGAGAATGGAATACGCGTGCATGTATTTTGTGTTCGAATATTGTGTGTGTTTATATTATAAGCAATATTATAAGCATACATTATAGCAAATATTATAAATAAATAACTAGTATAAAAGTCATGCCATTTCTTTTTTCTGGAAAAAGCACAGGAAACCTGTTCACCGTGTCGCAACCGCCGCTGAGTTCAAGCGACCGCACAGCGCACCTGAAGTCAAAAACGAAATACGCAGCGGCTACAAATTTAGCACAGAATGGGGGCACGCTAATGAAGAAAAATGGGTCCAAATACATGGGACCCGTTCGGACCAACTGCTCGTCGTTGACCAGCACGGACAGTTATGCCGACTTGCTGGACATAACAAAAGGCAAGTATTTGCTGACGCCGCCGCCATCCAGTGATTTGGACAACTCTTTCAGCCCCGAAAACGGGGAGGTGTATTACGGCAACTTCGCGGTGACCGATTATTCAAAAGCCGGTGTTCCTGTAAACATGCTGGGGTTTCCAACCATAAACATAACTGGATTACCACCCATGTATACATACGCGTATCCCGACCAGCTGGTGGCCACATCATCGGGACCTGTTCCCATTTTCAACAACTCCAACATTGTGATCGACCCCGAATACCGCATGTTTTACAAAAATGGCACATGCAATAACCGCAACTATTTCAAAAACGTGTACCTTGACCCAAACGTGGATGTGACGTGGAAAACGACTAGTGCGTCAGGAATTGGAGGCGAAATATTTTCCAGTCGGCCATACAACCAGCAGCAGGCGCAGCGCATCATTGCAAACCAGGCCCAGAGTCTGCGGGGCTTTCAATACCCAACGCAAGTGCATTTTTCCCTGGACAACTGCGAGTCCAAGCCGAGCATCACGCCGACCGCACCCGACGCGCCGGTCATTTACATAACCGAAGTTGTTGCATCAACCACCACTCCTGGTTTGTACGAAGTGACCATCACGTGGCTGTACGGGTTTGACGGCGGCAGTCCGATTACGTACTACACCGTTTCAATCAATAAAACCCAGTATCAAGTGGCGCCTAAACCGTGCATAAACACATTCACGACAACCATTCCATGCGGTCAAGAAATATGGGTCTCCGCAACCAACTGTGTGCCCGATGAAAAATATCAAATTATATCACCTCTACCGCACTGCACTGAGCTGACCAGTGAGATAAGCAATAAGGTGATGGTCAACTGTACCAACACCGGTGCGTTGCCCATCCCGGAAGTGATTATAGCGAATCATAGCGAAGAGAGCGGTGGTGATGGCACTGGAGGAGTGGGGCTACTAATTGGATTTCCATCAGAGTATTCCGCCGTTGATTCGGTGTCAATTGCAAACGGAGGGGCAACATACAGTATTAGCGGCACCCCGACATTAACAGGATACTATGTGTTTTACGAGAATGCATATCCTTCTCCCGGTTTTTGGCCAGACCTTGGAAGTAATGCATACGCGAATGTGGTGCAAGTTCAACAGAATGGGCCGTTGTGCGGTGGCGTTGCATTTGGAGCTTCTATAACAATAACATACCATTTATCCACGTCGCCGGCAGGTGTTTATAATACAGTTTTATACAAGCCTCCGGAGCCTCCTCAACTGGATGTCACCGATGGATATCAGTATCAACAATACAACGGAGGGTATGCTGTGGCTGGTCCGTTTGCATGGAACGAGACGTGGGATGTGCAAGTTGGAACTGGAACGCAAACATACGCACAGTGGCAAAGTTCGGGTTCTCCTGGGATTTACAAATACCTGTATCCACACACGGCTTACCCTGCAGTCTTAAGTTGGCCGTCCACAGCCCCGTCGCTGAGTGTGTCTGGTGCCGGAGCCAGCGGAAGCGCAGTCTGGTCGTCGCCGGGAACCATTACATTTACAAGCAATGGTGCGGGGAACATCCTTGGCATCCCTTTTCCAAACAGCAACAGCTCCGGACTAATAACTTTATCAGTTGATGCAAGCGTGTTTACAGGTGGGGCATCCCCCGCCAGTGGCCAGCCAAACATGGGAACGTTTGACCTCAACACTTTCACCAACACGGGCGCAACCAGTGTAACGGTCACAGCAACGCAAGCTGCAGTACCCCCTTACGCTTCTGGTTCAATAACTTTGACAATTAATATTTTGATCATCCCATCCCTAAGTTGGCCGCTCACAGCACCGTCGCTGAGTGTGTCTGGGGCTGGAGTTGGTGGAAGTGCGACCTGGTCGCCGGGAACCATTGCATTTACAAGCAACGGTGCGGGGAACATTATTGGCATCCCTTTTCCGAACAGCACCAGCTCCGGACCAGTGAGTTTATCAGTTGATGCAAACATTTTTACAGGTGGTGCATCACCCACCAGTGGCCAGCCAAACACGGGAACGTTTGACCTCAACACTTTCACCAACACGGGCGCAACCAGTGTAACGGTCACAGCAACCCAAGCTGCAGCACCTCCTTACGTTTCAGGATCAATAACGTTGACTGTCAACATTCAAACTGTGATTTATCGATTTACTCCTTATGATACTCTGACATCATCTGCTGGGGATCCTCCGACGTTCAATGGAGACTTCACTAAACTGGTATTCAGTCAAATATACATGACCCAAGGAAAAAATGCGTTGATCTCTGGCGGTTTAATTTCGCCCATTTACGACTCAACCAAGCCCTTCTTTTTATATTTTTTCAGCTCTCCACAATGGTTGAACACTCTTGTTGTCAGAACAGTGGAATTTCAAGCAAACAGTGGATACAATCCCACATCATTGGATTTTTCTCAAGCAATAGTTACTGATGGTTATCCTAATTACAATGTTCTCACGGGAAGTAATTTGAACTGGACCAATGCAACCGGCACTTACTATGTTATATGGTCGCAGTTTGATGTGCAAACTCAAAGTGGTGGAAACCAAAGCATGATGATGGTGATAAGCAACAACTCTCAATCAATGACAAACATCCCTGTGTATCCATACCCATCCCCTAATCCCCCCGACCCCAACTCTAATAATCCTTGGTGGTGGGCAGGAACCATCAACGCAAGCATATAAAAATCACTCAAGCACATAAATCACTCAATCATTTAAAGCAAAGTCATTCAAAGTCATTTAAAATCATTTAAAATCATTTAAAATCATTTCACGAAATGAATTTAAAATCATGCATAGGTATAAGTGTATCTTATCTTTCATCATCTTAGAACAATGCAAGCCAAATCAACCATTGTCATCGAGAACTGGGTCAGTCCGCTTTCTGCTCTAACGCCCAGCCTCATCGTGCACAACCTGGAGCTGCAGGGCATCCAGTTGCCGCAGAGACTGACAATTGAGATTGACCGCGGACATTATGACTGCACTGATACTAATTACGCCGTGATAACGGTGCGCACGGATGAACCCATTTTATTTATGAACTGCACTATTCAGTCGCAGTCGTTTTATTGCTCTTTCTTTTCGCAACAGGCGTCGCAAGGCATGGACCTGGTCATTTTGCAACAACATTGGTTGGGCAACTGCTTTTTGCACATGGGCGAAACTGCCGCCCCGGTGTGTTCATTCAGGCACGAATCCGGCTACGCGAAGACGTGGAAAAAAGCGGCACCATCCAAGGCACCCATGAAGACTTACCATCTTCGTTCTCCGGCGCCTTCTCCACCTCTTTGTCGTTCTCTTCCCTCTCGCTCTCCTTCTCCTTCTCCTTCTCGTCAAGACGAGGACGATGATGCGATGTCTGCGTCTGCGGTGTCGATAGACCCAGCTCCAAAAAACAAGCCAAACAAGCCAAACAAGCCAAAGTCCAAAGACAACATTCGAATCATTCAGCTGCAAAAAAAGAACCTGCTTCTGAGGACGGAGCTGGACATGTTGAAATCACAACACAGGGACTTGAAGGCGGAGGTGGTTGCAATCAAGGAAGCGCTTGGAACCGTCAAGGAGGACCAAGTTGGATTGGCGCAACGGCACAAGGAGCAAGAAGCGGCAACCAAGCGAGCCAACCAGTGCATGCAGGATTGGACTAACAAGCAAGTCATAGAGCGCGTGTGGATACTGGAGACGCAGCATGCGCAGCTTCGTTCCGAGCATTTGAAACAACAGCAACAGCAACAGCAACAACAGCAACAGCAACAGCAACAACAGCAACAATGCAAACCAAAGCACAAGTCAATCAACAAAAAAACAAAGAAAGAAATAAAACGATTGTCCGAGAGATTGGACCAGTTAGAAAATATTAACCACAACCACAACCACAACCACAACCACAACTACAACACCCATACTTCGTTCTGCAACAAGTGCAACGACAATTGCAACGACAATTGCAACGACAATTGCATAACAAATCCATTTGATTTCAGAGAGATATATGATCATTATGACCAATATCATTACGACCAATGGAGCTGCGACCAATATCATTATGATGCAACCCATGCAACAAATGATACAACAACAACAACAATAAATGACGATTCCTGTCCTTCTCTCGACCTCATTGCAAATTATTACGCAGACGAACCAACTCTAACTCCAAGTCAACCAAGCCCACCAGTTGCGCCAAGCCCACCAAAGCCAACAAGCGATCCAATCAACTTTGACGACAACGACGACGACGACGACGACGACGACGATTTCTTTGAAATACACGTGGAAGTGATTCAAGAGGATGGCCCAAAGTAAGATTTCAAGAACGCATTTGAGATGAATGCATCCAAATATTGCTGCACTTTTCCATCGTGTTTTTCAGCATCGTCGGTGTGAAAAATGTTGGAATACGTGATGCCGGTGCGTTTATCAGTGTAGTTTGTATTTGATTTAGTCATACGGATAAATGTATTATTATAAAATGATACATTTATATTTGATTTTTCGCGCGTTTGCAAAAAAATTGATGCAGCTAATTCCTAAAATCTCTCTAATCATCGAAACAAATCATTGCAAAATGACCAACCTGTCAGCAAAGAATCCGCACGAGCGCGACAGTCGCATCACATTTGAGCCGGTGGAGCACAAGTACACCATTGACGCCGATCCTGCCACGGCTTACACGTCGGTGACCACATGGGTTCACGGCCACTTCCGCGAGTTTGATTCGGACGACATTATCAAGCGCATGATGGCTTCACGCAACTGGAAGCAGAGCCAATACTACGGCATGACCGCCGACCAAATCAAGGCATCATGGGACACAAACCGGGATGCCGCCGCCGCTGCGGGAACCGCAATGCACTACAACATTGAGTGTTATTATAACGGGCTTCCCGTGCCGCCGGATGACGCTGAAGCCCCCGAGTTCCGCTACTTCCTGCAGTTCCAAAACGAGCATGCGACCCATCTCAGGCCGTATCGCACAGAGTGGACCGTGTTTGACGAAGCCGTGCGCATTTCGGGTTCCATCGACATGGTGTACGAGAACCTGGACCCCGCAAGCGGCGAGCCAGACGGCACGCTCAGCATATACGACTGGAAGCGCTGCAAAGAAATCAAGAAGGTGCCGTTTGGCGCCAAGGATTACTCGCACACTCCCATCATAGCGCACATCCCGGACACGAACTATTGGCACTATTGCCTGCAGCTGAATACTTACAAAGCCATTTTACAGCGGTGCTATGGTAAGCGCGTGACGGACTTGTATCTGGTGTGCCTGCACCCTGACAATAAGAACCGGTCTTATCAATGCATACAAGTAGTAGACCTGCAGTCGGAGGTGGCAGCCCTGTTTGAGGAACGATTGAACGCCTTTTCCACTGCCAAAAATATGGAAAATGCAGTTAGCGACGTTTAATGGTCCGACGTTTATTACCATGATATTTTTTTTGGCGACGACTAATCCGTTTTTTGCGATTTGATTTTGACTTTGACTTTGACTTTGACTTACCTCCTTGACTTGCTTGAACTCCTGCTTGACTTGCTTGACTTGCTTGACTTGCTTGAACTTCTGCTTGAACTCCTGATTGACCTTCTGCTTGAACTCCTGATTGACCTTCTGCTTGAACTCCTGATTGACCTTCTGCTTGAACTCCTGCTTGACCTTCTGCTTGAACTCCTGATTGACCTTCTGCTTGAACTCCTGATTGACCTTCTGCTTGAACTCCTGATTGACCTTCTGCTTGAACTCCTGCTTGAACTTGTCTTCTTGCTTCATCACAAATTTTACACGCTTTGTCCACAGTTAAATTTTCTTGCTCTTGCTCTTTAATTTTTTCAAGCAAAAACGCCTCAAGGCTTTCCAAGCACATAATAAATGCCTTCCATCGATTGCTGTCATGGACCGGAGCACCACGATAAGTATTGCCAGCTTGATCGGTATAACCTACATCGCTATCATCGGTTGCCAAATTTATTATTTCGTAAGCCTTTCCACTTGAGCAAAGTGTACCAATGAATTCAGGCAAATACTTATTCAATTGTTTTTCAGGAATAGACTTCATTTTTTGTTTTTCTTCCTCCGAAGGCGTTTTTTCACGATATTTCACAAAATAGTCTTTATCGGTGGAACCAAGACTTTGCAATAACGCACCCCATATTGATAGGCCGACCCTGAAATCATTACTTGCTGATGAACGCAAATAATTTTTATAAAAAAAATCATGGCAATACTCTTCATTTTTAACCATGCGAAGTGCGTAATCTCTATCCGATTCATAACTATCCTGCCTTTTTTCGAATTCTTTGCGTTGTAGTTCTTGTTGTTTTCTGACTTCTTCCTCTTTTAGGGCAGCTTGTTGCTTCAGTTGTGCATCGATATTCGAAATCGCACCAAACAAGGTATTTTTACTTTCTGATTGTTGTGTTATACGTTTCTTGAATAAATAATTATCAAAAATTTGTTCTACTTTTTTGCGAAATTCAATATCAGTACTAGGAATTCCAACAATATTTGCGGTGGCTCGGCTAATCCGACTCAAATTGTTATATCTGCTCAAAGGAACAAACCCAGTTGTGGCTTTTGAGTCTGGTTCTGTTAAGTTTAAAAAATAATCCATGTCGTCGTTTAGTTTTTCTTTTGAATATTTGCATTTCACAAAAGGGTTATTGATGTCGTCATTTTGAAAAACATCAACCTGATGTTCGGATACAAACTTATTTAAATTGTTAATTTGGTTGACCAGTTGTTGTTTCTCAGCGGCGCTTGGTCCGAATAAATTTCTAAAAATTGACATGGGTGTTGTGTATATTAACTGTTAACATTTAAAATCTAGCAATGAAAATGTGCAATGAAAACAAATTAAAGAATAATGCGCATTAAATTAATAAACACCAATGCAATTAATGCAAAAATCAATGGATTATTTGATAAACAAATTGACCAACATATCCAACTATGTCACTAAACGAAACATTGCTTTAGTTGCCGCAACTGTGCTGGCATACGAGACGTGCAAGAGGTATAGGTCATACAAGAAGTTCTTGTTGCAGCAAGAAGAAGCCCAAAAAAGAATCAAAGAACAGGAGTCTGCGTTTGAAAACAAGTACTTCAGTGAATACGACCAGCTAAAAGACGATCCCGATGCGCCAATTCCAGCAGCGAGAAGCCATGTGCGAGAGACCACGCCTCAAGGGGATGTCATCATGACGTATGATGCAGAACGGGCCATGTTTTGCTACTATTGCGACAAGCGCACGGTGCAGTTCAAGTATTTGGAACCCGTGGCACGAAAATACGTTATTGAACACGGGTGCAAGCGGCTTTACATTGACATCCGAAAAGAGTTGATAAAAGCAAAGGAAGCCGCAAAAGCACCACCCCCCCCATCCCCAAAAAACACGCACACACAAGTGTTTGCCCAACTCAAAAAGTATTCCAATATCACCAGCCGGTTCAGCAATTCGCCTTCGCCGGCGTTGCCCACGATAAGTGAAGGAAAAAGCGCGACAACCAGTCCCACTCCCACTCCCACTCCCACTTCCACTCCCATTGGGTTGAAAGAACAAGTCACCAAATACCTGTATTGTGGTCGTCTAGATGAGTTCAACCCCAATGAACAAGGACACGGCAGTGAAGCGCATGACTTCAACATCATTAAGCCGATTGACTATGCAAGTTATAAAAAGATGAATGACGCATAACCATGTGCATTACGGGACTGTCATTTTTTTTATCATTAGTATATATCCAATATTAATCATAAATTATTAATTATTAGTACTAACATGCCTCCAAAATCCAACAACAGATCACGTAAAAACAAACCACAATCACCACAAACATCTAGAGTGGCACCAGCACCACCCACAAATGCACCACCACCCCAGGTTAAACCACCAACCGAGGTTCAACCACCAACAAATGCACCACCTGCACCACCTGCACTACCAACCGAGATTCAACAAGCACAACCCCAGGTTCAACAAGCACCACCAACAAACGCAGCACCACCCCAGGTTCAACCACCAACAAATGCACCACCTGCACTACCAACCGAGATTCAACAAGCACAACCCCAGGTTCAACCACCAACAAATACACCACCTGCACCACCAACCGAGGTTCAACCACCAACAAATACACCACCTGCACCACCAACCGAGGTTCAACCACCAACAAATACACCACCTGTACCACCAACCGAGGTTCAACAAGCAGAAACGCTGGAACAAGCACAAGCAGCAGCCCCAACCCAAAACCAACAATATAATGAATTACCGGAACCAACAGCACCGCCATTTGAAGAAGAACAAGGTAATGAATTACCGGAAGCAACAGCACCGCCAGTTGAAGAAGACCAAGAACAACAACAACAACAACAACAACAACAACAACAAGGCCAAATACTAAAACCCAGTCAAGAAACACCCCCAACAGACTGCAATGTATTCCCGTCATTGTACGGCGCAGCAGACGAAGCATGCTATGTAGAGCAGCCACTACCAGAAGTGCAGGAGTTGATACGTCAAGTCTTGTATGAGCAAGCTTCACAGTTGAGTTCGCGAGTCATCATTGATGTTTTGATTGCAAGTGGAAACGAAGCGCTGGTAAAAGCCATCCTTGCAAAGTCATTGACACCACAACAAGCGGAATTGTTGAAGCAAGTGGCAAAAGACCCTCAGGTGGAAGAAGCAATGAAAGAAGTCAAAGACCGTTTATTACAAGGTGTTAACGCAAGTGTCGAAAACGTGAAAGAACAGGTGTTGCCTCAAGTGCAAAGTGCTCTGGCTGATGCAGCGACAGGGACAGTTGCTGCAATAAAGGATGAAATAGACAACATTCCAGGCGTGGGTGCTGCAATGGGTGTTGTTGATGCAGTCACCACGGGATTGCAAACAATTGAAAATGCAACCGACATAAAAGATGAATTCAATGACGCAATTCAACCAGCAAAAGATGCAATGGGCAAAGTTGGCAAACTGACTAGTGCGCTTGATGATGCAGCAACACGAGCCCAACAAGCAGCGTCGGATGTAGAAACCCAAGCATCAAGTACTGTGGCCGGTGTGTCCGATGCAGCGTCCGATGCAGCGTCAAATGCAGCGTCTGGACTTGAAACCCAAGCATCAAGCGTAGTGAATCCAACCCAAGATGAAAACAAAAAAGAAGGAGATGAAAACAAAAAAGAAGGAGATGAAAACAAAAAAGAAGAAAATGAAAACCAAAAAAAACAAGGAGGCGGTTCTAGAACGCGCCGTCGTATTCACAAACTATCCCGACGAATCGAACGCACGCTGCGCCGCATCCAAAAAAAATACGGGCTGCAAGACAAGAACAGCTTTTTGCGACGCACTCTCAAACGACAATGAACCAACCACAATCACATAAACACAACAAATGATTATGAAAAATAATATTTAGAGAGATAATGCATAGAAACCATTATAGAATAAACAAGACAATGCAGATATTCGTAAAGACTCTCACCGGAAAAACCATCACGCTCGAGATCGAGTCGACTGACACCATCGAAGCGGTAAAGAACAAGATTCAGGACAAGGAGGGCATCCCTCCTGACCAACAACGTCTGATCTTCGCGGGCAAGCAGCTCGAAGACGGTCGCACGCTTGCCGACTACAACATCCAAAAGGAATCCACGCTGCATTTGGTTTTGCGCCTGCGTGGTGGCACTGCACTCGCACTCATCGTTTTTTAGAGAGCCATCGAAGAAACCCGTTGCTGCGTGCCAAATCAAACGATGACCCCAAGTGGCTGCGCGCAATATCGCACGTGCGCCGTTCAAACGGCGTGAGCTGTTGATAATACGCGTCCAAAAGTTCGTTAGAATTCGTCGATTCCGATTCCATTTTCTCTGTGCATTGATTTAAACGTCATAAATTTAAATCAATTTTTCAGATTTTCACTTAAAATTGAAGCAATATACAAATTCCATTATAGCCATTATACAAAAATCAATCCATACCACTCAATACACAATGCTTCGCCAAATTGTCGCCGCAGCATCAGAAAACAAGGACCCCGTGCCGTGGCACGACTACTTCATGTCCATCGCCTTCCTGGCATCCATGCGCAGCCCGTGCACTCGGCTACGTGTAGGTTCCGTGATTGTCAGGGACCATCGCATCATTGCCATGGGCTACAATGGGTTTATCGCGGGTGCGCCGCACATCAGCCGCGTGCGCGACAACCATGAGCAGGCCATCATTCACAGCGAAATCAATGCAGTGAGCGACTGCGCGCGCCGTGGTGCCAGCCTGCAGGACGCCGCCATTTACGTCACGCACTATCCCTGCATCAACTGCTTCCGATCGCTGGCGGCGTGCGGCATCAAGCACATTCACTACTATCATGACTACAACAACGACCCATTGGTCCCGACCCTGGCCGAAGACGCCGGCATAACTATTCATCATCAGAATCAGACGACTCCCAGTTTCTCAAGTTCCAGTAATGTGATGAAGACGTAGGAATTGAATTTGATGTGCGCGGACTGTAAGATGCTGCTCGCCAGGCTGCTCTTCGATAATTTCGTGCATTTCGTGCATTTTTTTTCATTACTTCAAGGTTTTTCATTTTTTCAGCGTTTGCAGTCGTTTCATCAACCACGGGTTTGTGGGGTTTTGATGATTTGTGATATTCAGCACATTTGAACGGGTCACAGCCAGCTTCAACACAATGGTAATTGTCTTCATACTGTGTTATATCTCCGCACTCTCCCCCTTTGCGCCTTCTTGACACTCTTTTGGCCCTGGCCCTAGCCTTAACCCTAGTTCGGCGTTTTGAAACCGTTTTCCTTGGCATGCAGTGTTTATAAATGTGTGTGTATATAACTAACCAATATTTTTTTATTTTTGGGCCACAATTTCACATGATGGCAAAGCATGCCGGCACACGGGGCACTCCGCTCTCTCGGTTTCAAGCCACGTTTGAATGGCGTCCTTAAGAAACGCGTGCCCGCAAGGCAACGCAAGCACGACATCCCCCTCGCCAAATTCGGACTGCGTTATGGGGCACATGCCTTCGCCGCCACCGCCTTTGACTGCCGACCGCAACAGCTCTTGCATGACGGACGGTTTAATAACGTATCGCACGGGAGACCGTTCATACAATGACGCATCCATGACATTTTGAACATCTCTTCTAAAAGTATTTGAATTGCGTTCCTGAAATTGAATGCGACTTCCTGTGCGATAGCACTGTGTTAGTAGGCACAAGCAGTTCATCATCATATCACTGGCAATAGTATCACTGGCAATAGTATCACTGTCAATAGTATTACTGTCAATAGTATTACTGTGTTTTGATATTTTATAAATTCATTTTCTAGAAGTTCAAATGTCATCAATGTCGATGTAGTCCGCCTTGACCTTTTCAGGAGAACGTGTTGACACAGGTGCAACAGGTGCAGCAGCAGGCGCATCTGAGTCAGACGACGACGACTCCAACGATGGTTCTGCCTCAGAGTCCGAATCCGAATCGGAAGGCGGCATGTCATACACGCGTTGCTGCATTAATCCGTCATCGTCATCGTCATCATCGGCATCGGCATCGGCATCGTCATGAGAAGCGCCTTTGCGTTTGACAAGTGCATTATATTTCATGGTCTCGTTGTCAACAAAGACCACATTGCCTCCAGCACTGCTGCCCTCATTTTTGGTTTCAACAAGAACGGATTTAAAGCACGGTTCATTCTTCATGAGGCGGTCGCGTTCGCCGTCGTTGTACACTTCCAGTAAGTCGCACGTGTCTTGTTTGCTGGACCAGTCGCGCAATCCCACCAGAACCCAAGACCCGGAGTCCAGAATGTTGTCGCGCTTGCCGCGTCCCTTGAACTTGTTGCGAATGATGCACAGCTTGCTGCCGATGGTTCCGTCCAACAAGTTGACGTAGCACATGCCGTTGCCCAGCATTTTGCTGACAACTGCGTATTTCTCTGCAGCATCCGTCGCAACGCGCAGCTGCTTGGAACCGCCGCCCTTTGCAGCGTTCACGTGCTTGCGCGCCAGTCCTTTGCCCTTGTTTCCTCCTGCGTCGTTTCTAACCATTGGACCAAAAGTTTAGTGTGTCTGTGTCGGTTATAAAATAATGCGACACACTTTTTAAATGGGTTTGAAAATTATATTTTCTCTCCTTTAGACATAAACAACAAATACAAACACAATACAATGGCAAAGAAGCCCAATCAATGGATGATCCATCTGGCCAAGGTTAGAAAGCAACACCCGGAAGTGAAGAACGTTGTCGAGCTTGCCAAATTGGCAAAAAAGACCTACAAGCCAGAGCAAAAAGGAGGGACCGCCTTGGGCGGTGATTTGAGTCCCAGCGACTTCAAGGCCGACCCCAATCTTCCAACCAGCGGGGATGCTGCACTTCAACTCACAGCCACCCAGTATAATGGCGGCAAGAAGTCGCGCAAGTCCAAGGCCAAGTCGCACAAGAAGTCCAAGTCCCGCAAGTCCAAGTCCCGCAGCCACAAGCGCCGTCACTAAAACACGTCATGGAGAGAAAATGACATAAAATAAGGCAACCCCATGCAACAACATGTAAATGAAATGCCATTTACATATTGTTCCTACGCAACTGTAGTGCTTAGTGCTTCTAAGCTAAGCACTGTAAGACAACGTTTTAACGGTTTTAACAAACGCATCCACATTGAAATTTTGCACGATGTTATTATATGTGTCCAAATTCTTGTTCATGTAAAACAAGTCGGTGAATAGTTGCTTGGTTTGACCTACGGTTTTGCGCCGTTCAGGGTCGGGATGCACGTTTACAAGCAGCAATTCCACGTACTGAATGATCAAGTTATTGTTTGTGAATCCTCCAGAATAAATGAAGTTCAGGATTTGCAGGTATGCAATGCTGAGAGAGTAGTTGTCCCATGTGTCCCACCCGTTTATGAGCACATGACATGCCTCGCTGCGCGGCACACCAACCAACGACTCCCACTGTTCAATGCACGCCTTCAAATATCGAGCACGAAACCCCTTGGAAAAAATGCGCAACACCTGATTTGCATTGACAAACGCTGCACAAATGGATTCGAGTTCGTCGCGTGTCAAAGACCCCGATACCGACTCGTTCTGCAGAAAATTGATGACGTGTGCTTCAAGCGGCCACACGTAGTATTGAGGACTGTACTTGTAGAAATATGTTGGCCAAAAGTTTTGCTTGTCCGAGCGCTTAACCGGCACAGAAAGCCCAAAATCAATGATGATCGGAGTGTCTGTTTTCAAGTTTATGAGAATGTTTTCCAATTTGAGGTCGTAGTGCACCACATTGTGTTCCACCAAGCGTCCAATGGACTCAATCAAGTAGCTGTAGGTGTCAAAAATGCAGGAAATGATTTTCTTTTTATTTTCTCTCATGGTTCCAATGTAATTGTAAAAGTACAAGCTGTCAATGTACGGCATCTTCATAAGCATGAAGTTTTTCTTTGAACTTCTTTTTTCCTTGCCATCTGCAACGACATCGCACCCACGCAGAGCCATGGGATTCTTGCGTTTCACTTTCCCCAGTTGAACAGAACACGTCTCGACAATCGGAACAAAGTTCACAGCATAATTCAATATCTTCTTTATAATTTTTCCCACTTCAACTTCATTTTCAGCAACTTCATCGTGCAGAACCAGCTTGGTTGCATACTTCATGTCTCTCAATGTGTTGCCATTGCACTCAATTCCTGGGTGATACAAGCACCCGTATGCTCCTTGGTTAATCAACTCAGCAGTATCAGCCATACTAAACCGCTAAACCAAAAAAATTCAACAAAAATATATAATCCTGTGTTGTATTATCATCACATTATTATTTATAATTTTGAAACGGATCAATCAAGCAATCAAGCCAAGCAATCAACGAAGCGCAAGCGCCTTTGCCAGCATGAAGTACCGATTTTTGTATGTTTTTTTCAGTTTGTCGCCCACATCTTCTCCAGTGGACATGATTTCAGACAAACGGGCGACTTCGCTGTGGTAAGAAGCAATGCCCAGTTGGCAAAACTCGGCAAACCCTTTTGCTGGCGTGTAGTCGCAGTGTCGCAACCCGCGCTCAATGTGCTCGTCCATTGCAGTCAAAAGCTCCCTTCCTAGCATGACGTATTTGCGAGACCTCTGGCTTGCATCATTCTTGCATTCCGAATTCGCATTCGCATTCGCATTCGCATTCGCATTCGCATTCGCATTCACATTCGCCTTTTTTTCACGAAAGTAGTAGCGCCCGCTTTTATAAAGCTTGTCTGCAACGTCTCCATTATATCCGAGACACTTCAGGCGCGCAGCGTCTGCATTGAACAGCGCAGCGATTTCGGCATTTGCCATCCACTCAGCCCACGCCTCCTTGTATGTTTTGCGGTCATCATATTGATGCAGTTTGGCAAATGCGGTCAGATGGTCGGTCAGCGCACCTGAAAATTCGAAACGGAGAACCCGAGTGGCCCGCTGCATTCCCTGATTGTTATAAGCCATATTGTTGCAATTCATCTCATGAGATGCATTTCAACCTTGTTTTAGGATTCAATTTTTTTAGTTTATTGTTTTTTATCGTCGTTTGCACGATCTTTTTGAATGCTTGCGCTTTCTTCTTAATTTTCGAGTGTGCAACCTTTTGCCACCTTTATCCGCCTTCGACAATTCAAAACCAAAATGCTTCGCGCGTGCAGCTCGAAGTTCTTCTAGTGATAGAGGTCCAGACTCAGGTGCTACAGACTCAGGTGCTACAGACGCAGGTAAGGCTGCTGATTCTTCCGCAGATGAATCTCGAGCTGACCGCTTCAAATTTGCACGTGCAGAACGTGCAGAACGTGCAGAATCACGCAAAAATTTTCTCAATTTTTTTTTAAACTTCTCCATTTGAACAGTGCGCCCACCATGCTCTCCTCCTTTTGAACCTGAATTGCTTCCCCAGTCAGTGAGGCCAAGCCAAGGCAATATGATCTTTAACAAATACTTATCATTTTCATTCATTAAACCATTTACAAACTCATCTCCTTTCAGTGCTCTGAAATAATTGATTACATTCATGTAAGGGTCATTCGAATGCACGCATTCTGGATGGCGACGACTTAATGCAGCCATTCGTTCCTGGAGTGTTGTTAATATATACTGACTTGCTTCTCTTGCAATCCTAAGACGTTCCAAGCCATAAACATCATTGGTCCAGTTTAACTCACCAATAAGTTCACAAACCTCGTCGGGAAGGGTTGTAATACCTTGTTTCACAACTGTTTTTCTTATTAGACATGCGAATTTTGGCAAGATCTTGTATGCGTCATTATACCAAAACCCGTCTGTTCTAAATATACGCCTGGCATAACCGTATTCTTCTTCTGATTCTGAACCTGAATCTGAACGAGCCGGACTGAGCTCCTCCATGCCAGCTGAAGCCATAATATATGAAAATTGTCTTATATTATAATGCACACAATATATTATTATTTATTTATTTAAGCCATGGATGAGCTGTAAACGCACTCAAACATGAGCGCGAAGGACCAGTCCATGTTGTTCAAGTCGAGAACGCGACCAAAGTCGTCCACCAGCGTGATGCGAATGCGCTGAATGTCCACGGGCCCGAAGTATTCGCGGCTGTAAGTGAGCGATGTGCTGAGAGATTCGCCGCTCACAACGCCATACGCGCCGGCCGAGTTAATTTGTTGCTTAATGTTCAGACGCGCGATGATGTTGGGCGCAATGGTGGACGAGCCATACGCGGATGCGTAATAATTATTAACATTGTTGTTGTAATCATCAATACACAAGAAAACGTATTGCGGGCCGGTAATCAAGCAAATGCCTTCGGATACCGCGGACTGAGGAATGCCATCCACTCCACCGCCCAGTTCATAAATTGCGGTTCGATACCCGAGTTGCCACCCCAAAAACAAAGGCAGTGCCCGCGTGTCGTCTTGAAACGACGAATTTGTGGTTTCGGATATAACGCTCGAACTTGCGTTCCGGTTAATTCCGGCGCGCACATTGAAGACGATGCGCACTGACCCCATGAACGGCGTATGTGCAACGAACGTTGTTTTAATGATCGAACTATTTGCTATGTTTGGACCCGTTCCATTAGAAACGGCGAGGGTCCAATATGAAGTATTATTGACTACACTCGAGACAGTGAATGTTTGCGTATTTGTTCCATCGGTGATGGTCAGCGTGGAACTGGCGTATACTGACAAGTCAACCGCATTTGAGGCACCATCAGTTGAAGAGAATTGGATAGTAGTCGAAGATGCTTGAATTGCATTGGCCCATATGATTTGACCCGACGAAGGTGGAGGCGTGGTCGAAGTATTCGCTGTCATGAAGAAAGTAGTCTTGGTGAAAGGGAACACATTCCCGTTGGCATCGGTGGCCGAGTTGCACGCAAAAATGCTCCGCCCGCTAGTCCGGTCTACCGTGTATGCCATGCCGGTGTCTTCTACCAGTGTAGTGCCTTTAAGAATGCCGTTGATTGCGTTTTCAATGGGGGAGCCGTTCCCGGATTGAAATGACGCATTGTAGTTGCCATCCGGAAGCAGTAGCGTGTATTGATATTGATAGGAAATATCTCCAGGATTTTTCCATTGAAACACAACACAGTTGTTTTCGTATTCCTGACTAATGGCATAATACGTCAAAGGCAATTCATACGTTGCCACGCTCATGCTGGTGACGTTTTCAAATTTATACGGAATATTAAAAACAAAGTCAGTGCTTTTGCTGGAGTAATAGTTGCTGCGGAACCGGGTGTCCACGTTCAGCGCGCGCTTAATTGTACCCATGGCGACGGGATTCACAATGCCGGGAGGAGCGCCAGTGAGCACGGTCTTTCCATTCTTGAAGTTGCCAGCAATGCCGGCTTGTTCGGACGGCCTCGTTATCAAGAAACTGTCGCCGTGTTCTTGCACATCGTTTTTCAGCTGCATAAACTTCGTGGGAGCCGGAGCTGGTGCGCTTGCTTTTATGGCTGCAGTGATTGTTGCAGCGGTAATCCCATCCGCTTTCACGGCACCGGCACCGGCACCAGCACCAGCACCAGAAGCAGACGCGCTTTCAAACAATTCCTTGGTGGTGTTGCGAGACTGTGTTAGACGGTCCACCGCCTTGTTCAAAAAGTCATGTATTTTGCTTTTCGTAATGGGACCCAGTTTGGGGTCGGCCTGTATCTTTTTTTTTAGGTCATTGCAACTTCGGTCAACGGATGTTGCGTCATCATTTTTGTCCACCCCAAAAAAATTCAACAACTCTTTCAGTGAATAGTTGCTGACATTCAAATCAAAAAGCTGAGACATGTTGAAACCACTAAAACCACTAATAAACTTGAAATACTATGACCGTGTATATAAAATTGTATTTATTTTTATATACTATTTTTCACAATTTCTCCTGCTCCGCTTAAAGAGTTATGAACCGCAAGAACGACAGCCGCCCGAGTTTTTCACGTGCACAAGACGGTTTATGCTAAACCGATTGGATTTGGTGACGACTGGACCCCGAGATGCAAAGGGTGCTGGCGCTTGTGCCGGTGCTGACGCTTGTGCCGGTGCTGACGCTTGTGCCGGTGCTGACGCTCGAGCTGCAGACCGAATGAACCCAAGTTTGTAATTCGGAATCATGTTATTGTTATATGTTTTAATATGACAATAAAAAAAAGTGGGTTCCAACTATTTAATGACTTGTTCAAACGGAGTTCAAGCACATGGTGTAAAGAAGTCGGTTGGTAAAGTAGCCAATAGAGTGCATGATCAGCATTGACCAAAACATGGAATTGGACACAGCATACAGCTTGCCAGAGGAGATGACCTTAAACAGGGCGAAAAACACGTTGAGCACAACGGAGAGCGCCGAAAACACCATGAGCCAGTAAAACCATGCACAGTATTGCCGGTTGGTAAAAGGAGCAAACCAGCCACCCATGGAGTGCGGGTCAGCGAGTTGAACAACAGCAGAATTCATTTTAACAACGATGTGTATAAAATGAACACAGAAAATAAAACCCGCACAACAATCAAAGCGGACACGGGCACCCATCGTCGCGATGGCTGTATGCAATGCCATACTTCTTTGTTTTGTTGCCTTCAATGGGAACGGGCGCAGGTACGCTTTGTGTGCGGTAAGGACCGCGTCCCTTAATCCGCGCCAGATACCGTGCGTATGAGCCGTGCTTAATGTCGACCCCCTGGCTTGCAGCCGAGCATGACCCCGGACGCATGCGCGTAATGGACGTTTTTGTCGAGCTGGCATTGTAGCTGGGCACGTTGCGGTGCACCTGGCCCGGTTCTGCGCGGTCGCTGCCCTGGTTCCAGTTTACAAACCCGTACTTTGCAATGGGTTTAGTGTACACATTAAGTCCTGCCAAATTTTCTAAATACTCGGACTGCGACACGCGCACCGTGTTTTGAATGCGGCGCTGCGTGGAATCGGCAGCACAAGCAACGCTATTTTCGCACCCGTAGCAGCCTTTGCATTGGTTGTAAACGTACCAGCTGACCTCGTTGCAGGACAAGTCTAAACACTGGTCGCAGTAATAAGTGTTTGGGGTTTGTTCAACTGACAATCCGACACCGCTCATGGTATATTCCTTTTCTATATTATGTTATTTTTTAAAAATTGAATGAAAAAAACAACAACACATACACAAAGACAAACACAACGATCTTTTCTGAAATGGAAAAAATTGATACAACTGATACAACTGATACAACTGATACAACTGATGCAACTGATGCAACTGATGCAACTGATGCCACTGCCACTGCCACTGCCCCTCTCACCACCATAACCACACAAGTTCCAGGATACTACAAATGCGGCCACTGTTTCCTCCACTTCAAGACCCGAGCCCGATTTAGAACCCACGAAGCAACGTGCTTATCACTGAAGCAGATTCGCACCCGGGCCACATTTGCATCGTCAGAACCCGCCGTCTCTATGCAGGACCTCTTTGCGCTGGTCCAACAACTCACGGTGCGTCTGGAGACCGCCGAGCACGAGATCCAGACATTGAAGCGCCAGCAACGCGAACAGTTGAAACGACAACACAACGCCGAGAACAAAATCAATCGCGACAACTTGCTGCAGTGGTTGAACGAACAGCCACCCTCGGCTCAACCGTTTTCGGACTGGTTGCTCGCCATTCCTCCCATCACTCGCGAGCAGTTGTCCCTCGTGTTCCAGCACGGCTTCATGGACGGCATGTGTGCCATCATTGCTTGCAACGCTGCCCCGGACTGCAGCGCCATCTGCGCTTACGACGAAGCGCCTGACACGCTGTTTGTGTATGAACGACAAGAACAGCAGCAACAGTCATGCTGCTGGCGTGCCATGACGCGTTCGGAATTTGAAAAGTTCATCAACCGCATGCAGAAGCTGTTGATGAACGAGTTTGTGTCCTGGCAACAAGAAAACAAAGAGCGCTGGCACGACCCCGACTTTGCTGAGAAGTATGACGCCAACCTGCTCAAAGTCACGGGCAGTGGCAAAGCCAAAAGCGGCGGCTGTTCCAATCGCGACATGCTGATGACCCGCATGAAGCCAAAGGTTTTCACTGCCATCAAACGCTCGGCCAATGCAGTGAGTCAATAAAAAGCATGACACCATGACATCATGTGATTTTCTGAACAAGCTTGGTTGTCAAGTAGAACAGCGTCCCACCCCACAGCGTGTCGATGACGGCCGTCGTGAGCTGCCACTTGGACAGCAGCGCCAAATTCGTAAAATCATACACGCCATACACCACAAGCCCCAGCAAGAACGCGTCTTGTGCGGAGCGACCGGGTCGAATGATGAAGTAGTTGATTCCAAATATGAGGAACACATAGGTTATAATCGCGCCAAAAAGGTTGACCACCATGGGCGAACCCTGCACCGCCGCAATCTGACGCGCAAAGTGGCCCTTAATCACAGCCAAATAAGCAAAATCGATGGCGACAAGTCCTAAAGCGGAGACCAGCATTTTGTATTGACTCTGCATAATGATTGATATCCGTGTGTTTATCAATGTTATGCATTATGCAGACATAAAAATATATTCTCAAAATGCATTTAAAGCATGCGCACCATATTCAGTCATCTCCCCAGCAACAATGACATCGAGACAATCAACTCAATCAACCCAATCAACCCAATCAACTCAATCAACTCAATCAAATGAGAAGCGCTTCAAGACCCGTTCTCTTAGCGTGCCAGACGAGCTTTATTGGTACAACAACAACACCAACTGGTCTGCGCTTAGTCGCAAGGAGTTTCGCGAGGTCATGATTCTCATGGAGACCATAACTATGCGGTTTTATGACGACTATGGAGACTGTGTGTACCCCAGTCGCAGCGCGGCAATCAAGAAATTCTGGGCGGAAGAGTGGGACTGTGAGTATTCGCCTGAGTCAGGGGAGTGGTGGAACCTGTCCAGCAATGAGCGCATCGAGAGCGAGACGGAGAAGAAGGCCAGGCGTGAGGCATCCAAGGCAGCCAAGGCAGCCAAGGCAGCAGCAAAGAAAGCAAAAGCGGCAGCCAAAGCTGAAAAGAAGGCCGCAAAGGCCGCCAAAAAGCAACAGAAGCAACAGAAGCAGCAGCCAGCTCAATACAATGACGAGGAGGAAGAGCTTTACAAGCAAGCCCTAGCGCAGCAACAGCAACAGCAACAGCAACAGCAACAGCAACAGCAACAGCAACAGCAATCATACGACGAATGGTATGATGCGGAGGAGGAAGCGTATGCGGAGGCGTATGCCAGTGCCAGAGCAGCGGACGAGTTGAAGCAACAACAAGAAGCGCAAGCGTATTTGGACCAAGAGGAAGAGGAAGAGGAAGAGGAAGAGGAACAAGAGCAAAAGCCTCGTGTTGCATGCCAGCCCGTTTTGTACCTTGAGGAGTTGACCGAGGTTGCAGGCGACCCTGACTGGCGCGCTTACATTTATTACGATGCTCGCATTCGTCGCTACGTGTTCAAGGGCACACGTCGTTCTTTAAAAACGCTCCATTGCAAGAAGACCTCTTATCCCGAGTTAAAGCTGTGCTTTCGTTCTTCACGGGACTTGGCCAGCTACTTGTGCGCGTCCACGGTTGCGGAGGAGTACATGAACGTCACCATGTTTGCCATGGCCAGTGCAACCGTCAAAGACGCAACCTTTGCCGAGTTGTATGCGCTTCCCGCGCGCGGCAACAGGACGGAGTTGTTTGGATACGACCGTAAATACATGCGCTATTCCACGTTTGTGGACTACTTGTGCATGTTGCGCGACGTGGATGCAAGCCATTCCAATTTTGCTGCGTTTTAGACCACGCGACCGCAATTTAATTTTCCTTAAATCGCACAGGTTTTGAACAAAACGTGTGAAAAAGTTTACTGTAAGTTCACTTGCAGCCAAAGCTGACAGTGGAAGGCAGCTTTACGGTGACATTGGGATTGGGGCAGATGGCATTGACGCCTTTGACGACGTCCTTCAGCACAGGCCGGACTTGTGAGTAAGTTGGAAGAGTTGGTTTCATCATTTTATAACATTCCGATATATTTTATTTTTTCGGATCCGTTTTCGTTTCCTGAATGAATTCGTCGTAGTTCAGAAATCTTTTTTGCCGTCCATTTTTTTCCACATAAACATAGTACGACACATTCGTTCTGCAGTGGTTTTGTTGAAGCAGTGCCGTTATTTTGTGTCGTTCATACGGCAGCAAGTTGCCAATCTCCTCACTGTAAACCGTGTCATCGTATCCAACAAACACCACCGGTTTCAAAATGTATCTGAAAATCATGTAATGTGGAATGTAAGCGCGCACAATCAAATGAGAGACTTGGTTCAATCGCGAGAGCAGTTTTGAAATTTCATCGATGTTGGCAGTTTCGTGCATTTTCAATGAGTGCACCGGAAAACACAAACTGAAATAGTGGAACACCTCTTGATTTGTGTTGAAATTTTTATAGACATGCGGATACACGCCGTCCAAACTTATTTTTTGAAAACCGGCTCCAGTAGCCGCAACTGAAAAATTTTTCATGTATGATTTGCTATACAGTTCATGTTTGTCTCGTGGAGCAAATGATTGATACAAGTCCCCGCAACTCGTCAACGGCAGCGAGTCCACAAAAATAAATGTGCGAACTTCGCTCAAATCGGCGGTGGGTTCGAAATCAGTTCCGCAACCAACGTACAATGCACAATCGCAGCTCATTTTGGTGTGTAAGTATGTAATGTGTTTTGGTCAGTTAATTTAATATTGAAATATTTGCATATTAATAAAATAAAGAGAAATGCAACAAATCATGCAACAAATTATGCAACAAATCATGCGTCCAAAAATGCATCCGAAAATGCACCCAAAAATGAAGCTGAATTTTTACTTGGACTATCCGAAACACAGCTACTATGAAACCATAGTTGATCCAACTAAGGACACCCCAAACAGCATCATTGTGTCCATTTTTCACAGACTTTACCCCCCGCATCTGCACTCCTACAGCACACCCAACCCAGTGTTCATCTATGTGCGAGAAGGAACCACACTGGACCCCGACAAAACGTTTGCGGAAAACGGCATCGTTCCAAGCAGTCCCGATGAAATTCCGGACATTCGCATTCGACTAAAAATTCACATTTCCATCAAGCCAGTTGAAACAAATAAATAATGTATTTAGATTGTGTAAGTCAATTAGTTCATTAAAATGCATGATACGCAAGCGTGTGATGCATTGACACGCGAATAATCGCAGTTAAAATCGGATTTGGCCGCCGACCATGCCGCCAAAGCTGGGGCGACCGGACCAGCCGCCGCCGACTTGGCCTTCAACAAAGAGGTTGCGGTTTTGATTGCCTACAGTGACACGACCGGCGCCGCTGTAGCCCTGGTTGTTGGCATTGAACGAACCAGAAAAGCCGGAAGGAGAGGTGCGAGGATTGGGATTAGGAATTCTGATGGTTTGCATTGGAGAGCAAAGAAGTGGTGGTGGGGGGTTCAAAGGGGGTTATGACATGTGTTTAGAAAATATTTTTATATCATTTTTCTTGAAAACTTTCTTTTTTGACTTTTGCGTTTGCTCTTATGTCTAAGTTTTTTGGAACCGAACTTGCTCTTTCTTTTTCGAGTGCCAGCTTGCATTTGTCGCATTTGTTGCATTTGTCGCATTTGCCATATTTTATGCCAGATGTCGCTGACCTGCACGTCTTGAAAGAAAATGGTGGGGTTATCATTTGCATAACGTGTGAATTGGTCAATGGCCTCATTCATGTTTGCTGCATTTATCACAAAATGTGTGCCACTCACAGTAGGAGTGTGTTGAGTTGCATAATTAATGATTTCTTCATAAGTTTTAAAGTTGGGAACAAGTGCCATGTCCATGATGTCCATGGTGATTGTTGTTTTCCCTTTTTGCCACCATGGATGAGGGCGTGGGTCATTTACTTCAAATTTTGTATTACCATAATCTGCCTCTGTTTTCCGAACCAAGAACATTGTTTTTGCATTGGCAACATCATCAGGAGTTAAGTCAATTATGGGAATCACACGCACCGGGTTTTTCTGACGACTTGCCATGTAATCCACCATTTTATCGGTGTCTGCATTTTGTCTATTTAAATCATGTCAGAAGGAGGTGTCGCCAGCATTTGCATTAACGAATTTCTCATAGCTCCCTTATTTATGAACAGTGATGCGCGGGATGGGTCCATTTATGTTTGACTGCAATGTTATATATATGTGGTGTATATTTTTTTGTGTATGCGTAGTATAGCATAATAAACATACATTTTATTCGAATGGGAGGCGGAGGTGTGATTCCGGTTGCCATGCACAATGGCGACTTGTATTTCCTGTTTGGCCAGGAGAATGACGTCATTAAAGACGCATCTAAGAACCAGGACTGGGGCGATTTCGGCGGGTCGGCCAAGCCCGGTGAATCCGAGATGGACACCTGCGTGCGCGAGGGTGCCGAGGAACTAAACGGTTTTTACGGCAACAAGCGTGATTTTAGGAAGCTGCTTCTAAAAAACCAGCTGCTAAAGCTGACTTACGACACCCGCGTCACTTACTTGATGCGCGTGGACTACGACGAGCGCCTGCCGCTCTACTTCAATAACAACTATCGATTCATCAAGGAAACCGCCAACCTGCGTTCGATTGCAGCGCACCCGGAGAACGGCTACTTTGAGAAGTCGCACGTGCGCTGGTTCACGCTGGCGGATTTGAAGCGCGAGCGCGGCGCGTTCCGCGAGTACTTTCGCAACTTCTTGGACATGATAGAGTACCGCGCGCCTGAAATCCGGCGCCTAATGGAAAGGCGAAAGCGAACAAAAAGCAAGCGCAGCAACCATAAGCGCAGCAACCATAAGCGCAGCAACCACAGGCACAACAAAACGAGACGGTCCTAAGATCTTTTTTTAATATCTGCATAATTTAGTATTTGATTTGCATAACATTCTAAATTATGGAACCACAACCCGAGCTTGGACTAAAGCCTTATTCAGAGCCTGTCGTCGTAATACCCGACAATCATGATTTGCTTGCTATATTGGACAACGATCTTGAAAAAATTAAAATGATGTCGGGAGAATATGATAAAATTGTGGGTGAATTCAGAAAACACACATTTGATGAATACATAGAGGATGAAATGCCCATAGATGGATATAAATATCAACGAACATCTGAATATATGCATGCGCTAAAAAAATACAAAGAATACAATCAATGGCCTTTATACATTGCCGTGTATAAGCTGGCAATCAAGCTCATCCAGTTGTTCATTGAGAAAAGATTGAGCAAAGCTACAGCTGAGAAATACAGAGAACAACTTTTGGCAGCCTTGCCGACACAAAAAAACACAATGTTTATTGACATAAAAACTGAAGAGATGCCAACACTAATTTCAAAATTAAAGTCTGCAATAAAAATGAACGATGAGAGCGAAGAATCGGAAACTAATTACAATGAACGAATAATGGCACGCATGTCAAACTTGATGCGAGGTGGTGGCAAAACGAGAGCAAATAAACACAAGACATCAAAAACAAAATTAAAATCAAAATCAAAAACACGCAAATCCATCACAGCTGGCATAAAGGATATCCCGTTGTCGAAAGCCCGCGCCGATTTTGCCGCACTCAAGGCCATGCCATGCACCGAGATTAACCAGGCCGCCAAGGTGGGCAATGCAGTCATGGACCACTATTTTTTCGGACACCGCCTTTCGGCAAAAACCAAGCGCAACATTTCGTATTATGAGTGGATTAAAACCAACTGGAAGCGCAACGAGTCGGAGTACAGTTTCTACAAGTTCAATCGAGCACAGGGCAAAACGCCGGAAAAAGCGCGCTACGCGGTGTTCCGCTTGTATTACGGCGCCATTCATGGTTTCAAGCCCTTGATCGCCAAGTGGATGTATTGCACGTATCAGCCGCGCATCGCCGTCCTCGACTTTTCCGCAGGCTGGGGCGGCCGTTGTCTGGGTGCCATGGCCTTTGGCGTGCCCTACATTGGCATTGACACGAATACAGACCTGCGCCCCGTTTATGAACGCATGGCAAAAGAACTGAACACGGATGTCAGAGTCGACATGCGCTTCCAGGACGCCGCAACCGTGGATTATTCCAAGTTGAAATACGACATGGTGTTAACGTCGCCGCCGTATTTCAAGACGGTCAAACCCATAGAGGGCTACGCCCACATGCCGCACTACGCTGACCGCGCCGATTTCAACGCGCGCTTTCTGTTCCCCGTGATCCGCAACACATTCTCAAACTTGGCACAAAAAGGCACGTATGCGCTGAACATTCCGGCCGACATGTATGACGAAATCAATGCAGCCGGCATTCTGCCCCCCAAGTTGCATGCAAAACACCGCTTGTTTTTGCAGCCGCGTTTTGCAAAAGGCAATCCGAAGCATCAGGATGTGCAATACGAGGAATACATCTATGTGTGGAAGAAATAAGAGGTTTTAATAATTTAAAGCAAGTCCGACATAAATGCTTATATGCAGTTATGTCAGAGTTAACGGACCATCAAAAATTTTTACAAGAGTATCATCACAGCTACAATATTCCGGAGAAACACATTGAATATTTGCGCAACTTGAAGGCGGCTGGGTTTGAACCTGATGTGATTTACGACATTGGAGCGAATGTGCTGCACTGGACAAAAAACGCCGAAAAGATATGGCCGGATGCCAAAATCATATTGTTTGATGCGTATGAGCCGTGTGAGTTTTTGTACCAGGGTTATGGTCATCACATGGGTGTGTTGAGTAAGTCGGACAATGACACTGTTAAATTTTACCAAAGTCAGGCGTATCCTGGTGGAAACTCGTACTACAAGGAAAACAGCAACGTGTTTGGAGAGTTCAACTATGCCATGATGACAACTCGAACGTTGGACAGTGTTGTCAAAGAGCACAATTTCCCGTTGCCGGATTTGATTAAAATCGACGTGCAAGGGTCGGAGAAGGACATACTGATGGGTGCAAAAAACACAATCAAACATGCAACCCGAATGATTGTTGAACTGCAGCACGTTGAGTACAACTTGGGTGCCCCAAAAAGCGATGAAACCTTGCCGTTCATTGAAGGACTGGGCTGGAAGTGCACGGACCCGTTGTTCCAAAACAATGGACCAGACGGAGATTACGGCTTTGTCAATGTGTCGACAGCCACCACTGGCTCCGACATCATGACCGACCGCATGGGCATTAGATACTTCAAACCCGAGTAAAAAATGTTTACTACAACCAACGCATGCAACAAACTTACTTGATTTCCTTGAAGAACGAGTGTTCTCCTTGCAACGTGTAGTGTTTGCCGGTCCGAACATCCACGTATCCATCCGTGTCGGCGCAATTTTGTGCCGGGAATCCGTTGCCATACCAGTAGTATCCTTTGATTTTGGTCACATTGTCGCGCAAAACCATGATGTGGTCTCCTTGTCGTTTTGCGTCTTCTTCGCAGGTTCGGTTGTAGTCTTCGATGGTGTGAAGACTGCTTGGGTGCACGCGCTGAAACCAGTGCCACGACATGATTTGATGTGTGGTGTACATTTGTTTAAACAATAAGATACGCATATTGAATGCTAATGATAAAAAGGAATGAAATCAATTTTTTTATTATTTCTCTGAATTTCTCTCAAAAATTGAAGATAAAAACAGCCGATGCATGAAACAGCAGTGCAACTGCATGACCAACCACGCGCGTCATGAAACCGCGTTCACGATATGCATAACAAGATACACCAATAAAACGTGCGCAGAGAGAAATGCGTGGCTTGCCAATAATCCCGACTGCCGTTGCATTTACAAGTCTCCCGTTCCAATCAAGTCGAACATTCCCTATCAAGCACCGTTGTTCGTCTTGGAGATGAACAACGACACCAATCAAATCATTGGCATTGGCCGCATCATCAATGAAATCCGTGCGGACCGCCCCTACCGCATTTACGCCGACCAGAACTACAATCGATACACGTATCTAGGACGCACCCGATTGGACCGGGAAGTCATCATGCAGTCCCGAGTGAATGCGCGTGTAATTGAAACGCTGGAGCGCATGTTGTTTTATGGCGCCAGGCATGCCAAGCGCGGGCAAGGCATTGATGAGTTGCCGGCTCGCATTCTCAGGAACCGTCCTGGATACAGCTTCACACAGTTCATAGTGGGTTTGTTCCAACACCACCAACAAAATCAGATTTAAAAAAAGAGTCAAAATAATATGTCTGTATAGTTCAAAAGCGATTAAAACACATATCATGAAACCGTTGTCTGTATTTTTCATGTTTTTTTTGGCGGGATTGTTTTACGGATATTTAGTGGCGATGAGTTCAAAGTCGACTGAAGGCTTTCAGTCGCATGGGTTTGCATCGTGTCGAGGCGGCGGATTTTCCAAGGAGTTTTGTCTGCAGAACCCGATGCCGGGGCAGTGCTTGTGTAGGAATGGTGCCGTGGGGACGTTGATGCCCGGATTCAAAGGCAGGTGTGTTTGTCCGTATTAAATCCACGCACAAAACAATAATAAATAAATGCAAATGTATTATAGTATCATCAAATTTAATACATTTTATTTTATACACAAATCTCTCGTCCATCAAAATGGAAGACGCAAACATTGACTTGGACATCACGCACTACGAGACGGCTGAGCTCCTGGCGATGTTGAACCTCCAAGACCCGACAGAGGACGAAATCGTCAATGCAACAAACCGTTTTATAAGAAAGGCAAATGCAGACCGATTGCCCAAGGTTGCTGCTTTTTTTCAGGATGCGCAGGACACCCTGTTGGACGAGCTGGACAAGCAAAACCCTGTCCAAGACCAAGACCAGCCCGAAGACCAATACCAGCCCGAAGACCAAGACCAACCCGAAGACCAAGACCAGCCCGAAGACCTAGACCCAGAAGACGAACCCGCAGCAGATGATTTGGACCCGAATGCAAATGCGGACCCGGATCTGGAAGACGAGGCCACGACCGCAAATGGAAACAATGGCAGCAGTCAATTGGGTCAGTGGTGGCGCAACCAGTATTTGAAGCAGTCCGATAAGGTGCAAGCGAACAAAGCGACTGACCGCAAAAACAAGATCCAGGTGCTGCAGGGGAACCAACACATGCCGACCAAACGAGAGAAACTCGGAATAAATGAGACGTATCAAGTGCCGGTTGCACAAGGCACGCTTAACCCCAATCTGAAAAACACGGTGACGCGCACAATAAACATTGACAGCCAGTATCGCCAGATCATCACGCCCAATCCGGAGAACCCGCTCGGTCCCGCATCGCCAACCAACTACACAATCGACACGACCGAGAACTTAACGAATGTGTTGTCCATCAAGTTGAATTCGGTTCAGATTCCGTATGCATGGTATGCGATAGACATAACGTCGGGCACCAACTTGTTGTTTTATAAACCCACCACATCAGCATCTTACACGCCGTTCATGGTGCTTCCGGGAAACTACACTCCGTCTCAGCTTCAAGCTTACATGTCGTCAGTGGCGCCGTTCAACGGGTCCATATTCCAGATTTCATACAACGCAAACAGTGGTAAAATGACGATTACAAACACGAGTGGGGTGGACTACGAAATTTTGTTTTTTGATCCGACGTACCACATTAATTACACGCTGCCGCTGGGCATGAATGCACAAGACGTCAACACGGCAATCACCGCCTCCAAGGTGAATTCCAACCTGGGTTGGATAATGGGGTTTCGCGGAACAAACATGACGCCAGTTGTGCCAAACAAGTTGATATATGAGTTGTTTTCCGATTTGTTGGTTGCAGGTGGGCAAGGTCCAAACACGCTGGCGTATTCAACGGACGGACTGACGTGGTTGCCGTCAATAAACGGGAACACAATGTTTGTGAACTGCTATGCGGTTGCGTGGAGCAGCCAACTCCAGCTTTGGGTTGCAGGTGGCAATGCCCCCAACATGTTGGCTTATTCTGCGGACGGGATTTCATGGACACCGTCTGCAAATGGCAGCACGATTTTTTCAACGCAGTGCAACACGGTGGCATGGAACGGGCAACTTTGGCTTGCGGGCGGGCAAGGCACAAACACGTTGGCTTACTCATCAGACGGAATAACGTGGACGCCATCCGCAAACGGCAACACCGTTTTCACAACGCAGTGCAAGACAGTGGCATGGAACGGCCAGCTTTGGGTTGCGGGAGGGCAAGGCACAAACACGCTGGCGTATTCGTCGGACGGAACCACGTGGACGCCATCTGCAAATGGCAACACGACGATTTCAACGCAGTGCAACTCCGTGGCGTGGAGCAGCCATCTTCAGCGTTGGGTTGCGGGTGGGCAAGGCACAAACACGCTGGCTTACTCATCGGACGGAACCACGTGGACGCCATCTGCAAATGGGAACACGACGATTTCAACGCAGTGCAACTCCGTGGCATGGAACGGGCAGCAGTGGGTTGCGGGAGGGCAAGGAACAAACACCCTGGCTTACTCGTCAGATGGGGTCAGTTGGATTGCATCCGTGAACGGCAACGCCATTTTCACGACGCAGTGCAACTCCGTGGCGTGGAACGGCAAACGGTGGATTGCGGGTGGACAAGGCACAAACACGCTGGCGTATTCCGACGATGGAAAAACGTGGACCCAATCGAATAATGGAACTGCCATATTTTCATCGGTTGCATCGGTTGGACACGAAACGGGTGTTGCAATAACGTCCGAGGCGCTGGTCGACACGTATGGTCCAAAGTACCTCATCTTGGTGCTGGACGACTACAACCAGAACCACTTGAACAAGGGGTTAGTAACCATTGCCACAAACGACACAAAGTTGAGTTTGCCGTCGTATTTCACGCCTGGGACAAACATTACGCTGCCTCAGTATTTTGCGCCTGGGGCCATCCCGGTGATTTGCGATAATGCAGGAAACCCCACATATGTGCAGTCATATCCGCGCAGGCTGACGCAGGCCCAGATTTACACCATCAACACCATTCAGCAGGACCGCAACAACACAACAATTGACCGCTACACGGGGCCCACAACGACCGACGTTCTCGCGCTCATTCCGGTGAAAACCTTCAATCTCAAGCCCG
>Ga0194133_10001890_pt1 | contig 34330 bp, 28 predicted proteins | sample TA2KigOf40mmetaG_FD_155448 | JGI IMG/M metagenome (GOLD analysis project Ga0194133, IMG submission 155448) | Freshwater microbial communities from Lake Tanganyika, Tanzania - TA2015055 Kigoma Offshore 40m | ecosystem: Environmental > Aquatic > Freshwater > Lake | place: Tanzania: Lake...
TAAGGAAATCCTGATCGCATCGACATCCGCTAATCCGGCAAAGGCAGAGACGCTCATCAAAGCCTCTGATCCATAATGCCGCGCGACAAGTGTTGAGATCATAAGAATGATCGCGATCAAAATCGAAAAACGTAAGGCCGAGCCAACATCAAACGGATTTTTCCAGATCGCATCATCATGTGGCTTTTTTAATCCGTTTGATACGAGGAGCAACCCGATCACGCCTTGAACCAGTATTGCCGCAAGCATGATTGGCAGAAGCGCTATGGCCAGAGTAAAATTGAAAATGCCAACAATGATTAAAATTCGCACACACATGACAGCGCCTGCGAGTGCAATAGCGCCTGTCATCACAGCGCGGTCGCTTACGTGAATTTTGGCAAGCCTTGCGAAATTCGATGTCGCTGCCGTTGAAGAAACAAAGCGCTTGCAAGTGCGGCGATCAAAATGCCGCGTCTTTCGCCAAAGATACGAATGCCGATATAACCGATAAAAGAAATTGCGCAGACAAAGATTGCGAGTTCCCAAACGCGTGCGGGATTCAGTGTCTCCCACGGATCGATGGTGCGATCAGGCAAAAGCGGCAGCAGTAAAAAACTCATCGTCACCAAAATGAGCACTGCGCACAATTCGATCCAATCAAGCCGTTTTAAGAATCCATGCAATGTGCATTTTAAAAAAAGTAGCACAACTGTTGCTGTGGCGGCGGCTGCCGCCAAGCCGGGTTCGCCGACCACGGAAAGGGTACCTAAGAGAAACGCCATCAATCCGGCAATCGCGCCTGTCGCGCTGAAATTTTTCTCGTCGTGTGCTTCAAGCCAATGAAACATGAGACTCACGCCCGCAAAGCCCAGAAAGGCAAAGCCGATGACGAGAGGTGTCGTTTGCAAGCCGATCAAAGCCGCAATACCGCCAAGCAAACCGGAAATCGCATGGGTACGAAAGCCGGCGGCACGCTCGCCCTCACGCTCATCGCGCGCGCTCCATCCTCGTTCAAGCCCGATCAAAAGACCAATATTGAGTGCCACGGCGAGGCGGGTGAGTGGTTGTTCGGGAGAGAGGAAGGTTTCAAAATTTGACATGAGCCGAGTGTCAACGCGTCTTATGCATAAGGTCAATACGTTATGTGCCCTTCCGGATCGCGGATCGCTCCTGTAAGGAGCGCAATATGATCAATTCTCTCTCGCGCGAAACACTGGGTCTTATTCTTGGCACCATTGGTGTCATCATTTTTGGCGACACACTGCCAATGACGCGGATTGCTGTGCAATCGCTTGATCCATGGTTTGTGACGAGCGGTCGCGCCGCACTTGCGGGTTTTGTCGCGGTTCTTGTGTTGAGCGTATTGAGACGTCCCTGGCCGCGTCGGGATGAAGTGATCCCGTTTGCTATCGGAGCTTTTTTCACGATCATCGGATTTCCTGTGTGCACCGGCTTTGCCATGCAGCTGGTGCCCGCTTCGCATGGCGGAGTGGTGCTCGGAATCTTGCCTTTGGTCGTCGCGCTCTTCGGCGCCTTGTCGTCTGGCGACCGGCCGTCTCTCGGTTTTTGGGTGTCGGCCGTCGTCGGCGCGGCGCTCGTGATTGGGTTTTCCTTGCGCGATGAAGCCGGCCAATTGTGACTCGGTGATCTTCTGTTGCTGGGTGCGGTTATAAGCGCGGCCGCGGGTTATACGGCGTTTAATCGGGTTTCGCGGGGGCGGGCCGGCTGGGAGGTTGTCTCCAGGGCCGTCGTCATCGGGCTACCCTTCACGCTGCCGATTGCACTCCTGACCACGCCGTCTGCCCCATCCTCAGTGCCGGTGACCCATTGGGGCGCATTCATCTATCTGGGGTTGATGAGCCAATATATCGGCTTTTTCTTCTGGAATTCGGGCTTGGCCTTTGACGGGCAGGCGCGTGTGAGCCAGACGCAACTCCTCCAAGCCTTTGTGACTTTGGCAACTGCTACTCTCTTTAACGGTGAGGTGATCGATCTCTGGACGTGGTTTTTTGCCGTGGCGGTGGTTGGAACGGTGCTGATCGGCCGCTAAACCCGAATTATTCGGGGAGAACCGCGGCCATCTTAAAATTCGGCTTGCACTTCTTATTTTGATGACATAAAGATATGTTTATGTCTTTCTAAAAAATGGCGTAGGTCAATCCATGGTACCGCAGACACTCTCACTTCCGATGACGCTTGAAGCGCTTGTGGGCGCGTTGCGGGCGGCTGGTGAAGATACACGGATCCGGATTTTGGCGCTTCTCGCCGAGGGTGAGCTCACCGTATCAGATCTTACCGACATTCTTGGCCAATCTCAGCCGCGTGTCTCGCGTCATCTCAAATTGATGGTCGAGGCGGGTCTCATTCAACGCAGTCGCGAAGGGGCCTGGGCCTTTTTCAGTGTCGCTGATCGCGATCCGGCGGGCGGCCTTGTGCGCGCACTTGTTCAACGCATCGATGCAAGCGATGCCGTGTTGCGGGGTGATCGTGATCGCTTGCGCGCTGTTCGTGCAAACCGTGCTGAAGCGGCGGCTGCCTATTTTTCGAAACATGCTGATGAATGGGACAAGATCCGCTCGCTTCATGCGCCCGATGCGGTGGTTGAAGAAGCCTTGCGCGCGGCCATTGGTGAGGCTCCTTTCGGCGCGTTGCTTGATTTGGGAACAGGCACGGGCCGCATGATTTCGCTTTTTGGTTCGCAAGCGCGGCGTCGCGTCGGCGTTGACGGAAGCCATGCGATGTTGGCGGTTGCGCGCGCTAATCTTGAACGCGAAGGATTGCGCCCTGTCGAATTGCGTCAAGGTGATATTTATGCGTTGCCCGTTGAGCGTGATGCGTTCGATCTCGTGATACTTCATCAAGTCTTACATTTTCTCGATGATCCGGCGCGTGCCATTCGTGAAGCGGCGCAAGCTTTGGCTCCGAGCGGGCGCATGTTGATCGTTGATTTCGCGCCACATGATCTTGAATTTTTGCGTGAAACACAGGCGCATCGGCGTCTTGGTTTTTCGGTAGCACAAATTGATGGTTGGCTTGCTGAAGCCGGTTTGCGTGGGGAACGTCGTCGTGACATCGCACCGCCTGTGAAGGGTGGAGCGCAGCTCACCGTTTCTATTGTTGTTGCTCGTGATCCTCGTCCGAAAAAATCGCAAGAGGAGACTCTTTCATGATCTCGACCGTTTCTGCCCGCGTCAGTCGCGATGTTACACCAAAAGAAATTCGCGCCTCTTTCGAATTTTTTCCGCCGAAATCGCCGGAAGCGGATCAGGCTTTATGGAGCACCATTCGCCGGATCGAGCCGCTTGATCCTGCTTTTGTTTCTGTCACCTATGGTGCGGGTGGCACAACGCGTGAACGCACATTAGACACAGTTACGCGCCTCTGCCGTGAAACGACATTGAAGCCGGCTGCGCATTTCACCTGTGTAGGAGCGTCAAAGTCAGATATTGATTCAACGCTTGAGACCTTCATCGCGGCGGGTGTTCGCCACATCGTCGCGTTGCGTGGTGATCCGCAAGGCGGCATTGGTACAAATTATGAGCCTCACCCTGATGGTTATGCGCAAACATCTGATCTCGTTGCCGCCATTTGTTCAAAAGGCGATATCGAGGTGTCGGTGTCGGCCTATCCGGAGAAACATCCCGAAAGCGCGACATTCGATTCGGATCTCGACGCGTTGAAAGCCAAGATCGATGCGGGCGCGACTCGCGCCATCACGCAATTCTTTTTCGATAATGATGTTTATTTTCGCTATCTTAATAAAGTGCGCGCGAAGGGCATCACGATTCCGATTGTGCCTGGAATTTTGCCGGTCGAGAATTTTTTACAAACCGCGCAATTCGCGGCGAAAGCGGGCGCAAGCATTCCTGCTTGGTTTGCGAGGCGCTTTGACGGGCTCGAGCAAGATCGTGAAACGCGCCGACTTGTGGCGGCAGCGGTTGCGGCAGAACAAGTTTTCGGTCTTCTTGATCAAGGCGTCGCCGATTTTCATTTTTATACGATGAATCGCGCTGATCTCGCTTATGCCATCGCACATTTGTTGGGATTGCGGCCAGCATCATTGTCGCGCGCGGCATGATCTTATTCGCACTTCTCCGAATGGGCAGCGCTAACCAGTCTTAATAGTCTTGACGATCCCATTCAAACGGATTGTCGAAGATGATTTCGCTCGTTGATATTTGTGGTATGTGCGGCCTAGAGCTTGCGGAAATCGAAGCCATCGCCGAACATGAACATGTGCCTGAAGTTGCCGCTGCTGCATTGGCCTCCTATCTTCTTCACTGCAATCACGGCGCCGATTATGTGCGTGATATGATCATTGATGAAATTCACACAGTCCTTGAGCAGGGCCGTAAGGCTCATGCGGGCGAGCTTGTGATGGCGCATCGACATTTTTGTGAAACGCATCCTGAACTCTATCAAAATTGAGTCAGAAAATATAATTTCATCATAACTAACAAATTAGTTATACTACGGCTCAGTTACAGTTTTAAGATGCATGTAGGTTGAAATAATTTCATTTTTCTTCGAAATCAATCATATTTCCTGACGTTATTTTACGACTTGCTGAGAATTAAATTCCGCTATGTCTTAATTGCGCCATAGTTTAAAGGCGAAGAGGGATCATGAAGAAACATCATTCATCATGCTATCTCCCGAATGCGATGGCTTCGGTTAATAGTGCGCTTCACATCTGTGAATCTTTCGGATCACGTGTTGAGCACGAGATCGTTTTTAGCACACATAATCCATTCCCCCTCAACAGATTGAGCGATTTGCCTCTTCGCGTTGGCGCGTAATGCGTAAATCGGAGAGGCTTCCTGCCTCTCAACTGAACGGAGCGATGTCATGCGCCTGCCGTATTCTGTTTTGCGTTTTTGTTCGATTGTATCTTCAGTGTTATTCATCGTTGGAACATCGGCGAAGGCGGATGCGCCACCAGAGAGATTGTCTGCACTTGCAGAAAAAATATGCACAGACCCATGGCCTACCTTCTGCGATTGTCCATGCGGTTATTGCCGTTGAAAGCGGGTGGCGTCGCGAATCCAAAAACGACACTCAATCGGCTTAATGCAAATTACGCCCTCAACCGCGCGATCATTGGGATATAGAGGCACCACGGAAGGTCTCTATGATCCCGAAACAAACATCAAATTTGGTGTGCATTATCTCGCTTTGGCTTTTGAGCGTGCGGGCGGTGATCTTTGTGGAACGTAAGCCGTTATCAAAGCGGCATTGATGCGCAAAAGATCAACGCGGCCAATCGCGCCTATTGCGCGCGCTAAAGATTTCATGGCCACCTATGAAGGCGCGATCAACTAAGCAGTGCCTTGCCAGCGCGGTGATGAATGACTATGTCAACATTTCGTGCCAGTCGGTTGGATGGCCGCCGGTCCTTTGGGGCCGGAGGAAAGTCCGGGCTCCACGGAGAAACGGTGCCGGTTAATGGCCGGCGGGGGCGACCCCAGGGAAAGTGCCACAGAAAGCGATACCGCCTTCGGTTTTCGGACCGGAGGTAAGGGTGAAAAGGTGCGGTAAGAGCGCACCGCGCGGCCAGTAACGGGCGCGGCAGGGAAAACCCCACCGGGAGCAAGACCAAATAGGAGTGACGAGGGGCCTTCGGGCTCCTGAGGCGGCTCCGGCCTCTGTCATTCGGGTAGGTTGCTTGAGGCGGCAGGAGACTGTCGTCCCAGAGGAATGGCCGTCTAATCCGAAGCGATCCGGAGGGACAGAACCCGGCTTACAGACCGACTGGCACGAATATCTCTTAAATCTGTAGTCAGGGGCGCGGAATCTGCTGCTTTTGCGGGTGCTTTACCGCAATCTCAACCAATTTTTAACCATGCTCGCTTCAGTATCAGCCCTTGAGCCTTAATTTCGTGTCCGCTGTCGTTTCGCGTGCCCTTATGCCGAGTTTTCCCGCCCTCTCCGATGCCGTGCGGAACGGTGCTTCGCGCCATCGCCCGGTCATGCTTGCGGAGGTTTTGGCGGAGCTTGCGCTTCAATCGGGGGATCGCGTGATTGATGGCACTTTTGGCGCGGGCGGCTATAGCGCGGCCATTTTGAATGCGGTTCCCGATATTCATGTTATGGCGATTGACCGTGATCCCAACGCTATTCGCGATGGCGCAGCACTTGTCGATGCCGCTGAAGGCCGTTTGAAATTGGTGGAAGGGCGCTTTGGGGATATCGCCTCACTCGCTGAAGCGCATGGATTTAAACCGGCTGATGCGATCGTACTCGATATTGGCGTATCCTCTATGCAGCTTGATGATGCAGCGCGTGGCTTTTCTTTTCGTTTTGATGGCCCTCTCGATATGCGCATGGAGCAAGAGGGACCCAGCGCTGCGGAGCTCGTCAACACAATGGATGAGACAGCGCTTGCTGATCTCATTTATACCTATGGTGAAGAGCGACGCTCCCGCGCGGTGGCGCGTGCGATTGTGGCCATGAGACGCGAAACGCCTTTTGAAACGACCAAACAACTCACGGATCTTGTTGCGCGTGTTGTGCATATGCCACGCGATGCTATTCATCCGGCGACCCGAACATTTCAGGCGCTGCGTATTGCGGTCAATGATGAGCTTGGTGAACTTGAACGTGCATTGGATGCGGCGGAGGAGATTCTTGACGAAGGTGGGCGTTTGGCTGTTGTGACGTTTCATTCGCTTGAAGATCGCATTGTGAAACGGTTCATAGCGGAACGTGCGGGTGATACGCCTGATCCTTCTCGTCACATGCCGATGGGCGCGCGTCCTGCGGCTACATTCGAAACACTTCAACGTAAACCGATTGATCCTTCGGCAGAAGAAATTGCCGAAAATCCTCGTGCGCGTTCTGCTCGCTTACGTGTTGCGCGGCGCACGGCCGCGCCTGCGCGTGTCGCGTCACCAAAGGGGAGACGCTGATATGCCCCGTATATTTCACGCGCTGGCAATCGCAATTCTCATCGGCTCTGCGGTATACGTTTATAAAATCAAATATGATACGATGGATTTGCGCGCCGATGTCGCGCGGCTTGAAAAGCAGATTGTGCATGAGCGCGATTTGATCGCACTTCTCAAAGCCGAGTGGCAAAAGCTCAATGGACCAGAGCGCATTCAGATGCTCTCTGATGCGCATCTTGATCTCGTACCCATGCGCGCAAGTCAAATCATCCGCTGGCAAGATGTTCCAGATCGCTTACCGGAAACAGATTCAATTGCCGATAAGCTCGGAACGCTTGGACTTTCTGATCATGCTGCGACACCAAAAACGCCCGAGATCACGAGCAGCGCAAAGAAAAAGGAATAGAGTGATATGACGCGCTCTTTTCCCCCTGATGACCCGCTTCATTTGAGTGCTACGCGACCGGCGCGTGCGGAGAAAAAGTCGCGTCCTTCGTGGCCTGTTCGTATATGGCGCGCACTTTTCAGCATGCGCATCGATAAAAGCCGTCCGCGTCTTGTGATTGTGGTGCTCGGATTTCTTGCAATTTTTGGAGCCATCTCATTTAAGCTCGTGCATTATGCCAATCAGCCTGAAGACACGGCACAACATAGCTTTCCGGTGACTGAAATTGCGAAAGCGCGTCCGGATATCATTGATCGCAACGGCGTTGTGCTCGCAACCGATATTAAAACCGTTTCACTTTTTGCTGAACCGAAACGCATCATTGATAAAGATGAAGTGGTTGAGTTGATCACCGCGGTTTTACCGGATGTGAATGCGCGTGAATTGCGTGAAAAACTCGCATCAAAAAAAGGCTTTGTGTGGATTAAGCGTGAAATCACACCGAAGGAACGTGAAGAGATCTATCGCTTGGGATTGCCAGGCATCGGGTTCCAACCCGAAAGCAAGCGTATTTATCCAAATGGGACAACGGCCGCACATATTCTGGGCTATTCAAGCATCGACAATACAGGCATCGCGGGTATTGAAAAATATATCGATGGACAAGGGCTCGCAGCACTTGCCAGTGCCGGTCTCGCATCCGATGCCACCAAACTTACGCCTGTAAATTTATCAATTGATATCCGCGTGCAGCACGCGTTGCGCGACGAATTGCTAAAAGGCATTGAGCATTATAAGGCCAAAGCCGGCGGTGGGATGGTCATTGATGTGACTACCGGTGAAGTGATTGCTTTGGCGTCACTTCCCGATTTTGATCTGAATAATCCGAAAGACGCGCTTGATCCGGAAAAGATCAATCGCATTGTGGTCGGCACTTATGAAATGGGTTCGACCTTCAAAGCGCTCACGACCGCAATGGCGCTTGATTCCGGAAAAATCAACATCAATTCAACGCTCGATGCGCGATCCGGATTGAGTTATGGCAAATATACAATCGGTGATTTTCATCCGACGCATCGTATTTTGACTGTGCCGGAAGTGTTTATTCATTCATCCAATATCGGCACAGCAAGAATGGCTTTGGCGGTCGGTGTCGATGGGCATCGCGCATTTTTGAAAAAGATGGGCCAGCTCGACCGGTTACAAACCGAATTGCCTGAAAGCGCTGAGCCACAAGTCCAAAAATACTGGAATGAATTGACGACCGTGACCGTTGCTTATGGTCATGGTCTTGCTGTTGCGCCCATTCAAGCGGTGATGGCGGTGTCTGCGCTTGTGAATGGCGGGCACTTGTTCCCACCAACATTCTTGCCTCGTACTGAGGAAGAAGCGATGGCGATGTCGAAAACCGTCATCAAACCCGAAACAAGCGAAGCGATGCGTTACATTATGCGGCTAAACGCTTCGCATAAATTAGGCACCGCAAGCAAAGCCAATATTGAAGGTTATTTTGTTGGTGGCAAAACTGGCACGGCCGATAAATCTTTCCATGGTCAATATGATGGGAAGCGCGTGCTCACAACCTTTATGGGCATCGCACCGGCTGATAAACCGCGTTATCTCTTCACGGTTATCCTTGATGAGCCGCAGGCTGTCGACGGCACTTATGGTTTCCAGACAGCCGGATGGAATGCGGGGCCCGTGACAGGCAATATCATCGAACGTGTTGCGCCTTTTCTTGATCTTCCCAAAAAATTTGATCCACGGGCTCAGCCTTTCCCGACCATGGTCAAATTAGGTGCGTGGGGGACGAAGTGAAACTTCGCGTGCTGATCGATCATGTTCCTTCTCCGCATCATGATGTGGAGATTGAGGGTCTCTCGTCAGACAGTCGCTTGATCAAAGATCATTTTGCTTTTTTTGCGCTCGCCGGGTCTAAGGCGCGTGGTGGCCATTTTATCAAAGATGCGATCCAGCGCGGTGCGTCCGTGGTCATTGGTGAAGAAACCTCGCCACAGGAGTTACCAAAAGAGATTATTTATCTTTATGTCGATGATGCGCGTTTATCTTTGGCGCGCGCTGTATCGCGCTTTTATCCGCGTCAACCTGATACGATTGTCGCCGTTACAGGAACAGCGGGCAAAAGTTCGGTCGCTGATTTTACGCGCCAGATTTTCTCAAAAAATGGTCATCGCGCGGCAAGTCTTGGTACAATAGGGATTACACGCGAAGACCGTATCGATTATGGTGCACTGACAACGCCTGACCCTGTTTCTCTACATGAAACACTGCAAGCGCTTCACGATGAAGGCATTACGCATCTGGCGATGGAATCCTCTTCTCATGGGCTTGATCAGAAAAGGCTTGATGGCGTGCGCTTAACAGCAGCGGCATTCACCAATCTCGGTCATGATCATCTTGATTATCATGGAACACGTGAAGCCTATCTTCAGGCCAAATTGCGCTTGTTTGATCCTCTATTGCCCAAGGGTGCGCCAGCCGTCATCAATGCGGATTGTGATGATGCAGCAACCATTATTGAAAAAGCACGCCATCGCGGGTTAGACATCGTCTCTGTCGGGCGCGCGGGGCAGACGATTACGTTGAGTGTGGCACGACGCGAAGGCTTTGATCAAATCATTTCACTTCGTCATGAGGGGTGCAGTTATGAAGTTAATTTGCCTCTGGTTGGTGAATTTCAAATTTCGAATGCGCTTGTTGCTGCCGGGCTTGCGCTTTCAACCGGTCTGAAAGCAGACGCTGTTTTTGATGCGCTTTCGACGCTTCGTGGCGTGAAGGGACGGCTCGAACGTGTGGGTGCTCACAAGGGCGGATTGATCATCATTGATTACGCTCATAAGCCCGATGCCTTGAAGGCTGTGCTTGAAACCATGCGGCCGTTTGCTGACGGTCGATTAATTTGTCTCTTTGGGTGCGGCGGAGATCGTGACAAAGAGAAACGCGCTTTAATGGGTGCGATCGCGCATCAAAATGCTGATATCACGATTGTGACGGATGACAATCCGCGCTCAGAAGATGCGGCATTGATCCGCCGCACGATTCTTTCAACCGTGCCGGGCGCACGTGAAATCGGTGATCGCGCCGAAGCCATTCATACAGGTATCGATATGCTTCAAAAAGGAGATGTGTTGGTGATTGCCGGCAAAGGTCACGAGACCGGTCAAATGATCGGCGATAAAATTCTTCCCTTTTCTGATCACGACATCGTCGCGACGTGTTTAAACAAAAGGGTAATGGCATGACGCCCCTGATGACACAAAGCTTCATCGAAAACACTTTGCATGTGAAAGCCACAGCGCCTTTCTCTTCGATTACCGGTGTATCGATTGATACACGCACGATTGAGAAGGGTGATCTCTTTGTCGCGCTCGGTGGTGAGCAGCGTGATGGTCATGATTTTGTGAAGATGGCTTTTGAAAAAGGCGCGGCGGCAGCGCTTGTAAAAAATGATAAGGTTTCTTCATTATCAATTTCAGGACCACTAATTCCTGTTGATGATACGCTTTCTGCTTTGGTTCAACTGGGTGCGGCGGCACGCGCGCGGTTAACGCCTGACGCGCGTGTTGTCGCGGTTACGGGATCTGTTGGGAAAACGGGCATAAAGGAAGCTTTGCGTTTTGTCCTTTCACAGCAAGGCAAAACGCATGCGTCGGTCGCTTCTTACAATAATCATTTCGGTGTGCCTTTGACGCTCGCGCGCATGGATCAGGCGACTAAATTCGGTATTTTTGAAATCGGCATGAATCATGCCGGCGAAATCGAACCATTAACACGTCAAGTAAAACCGTATGTCGCTTTGATCATAATCGTTGAAGCTGTTCACATTGAGAATTTTCCGAATGTCGAGGCGATTGCTGATGAAAAATCGGCGATCTTTTTAGGTCTTGAAGAGGGTGGCACGGCCATCATCAATCGTGATAATCCGCATTATGAACGGATGTGGACACATGCATCGCGTTCAAAAGCAGGACGGCTTTTAAGTTTCGGTGAAAATCCTTTTGCTGATATTCGTTTAGCCTCGCTAAAAATGGATGCCGATGGCTCAGACATCATTGCGGAAATCAATGGTTTGCCGCTTGCCTATCGCCTGGGCAGTCCTGGAAAACATCTGGCGTTGAACAGTCTTGGCATTCTTGCGGTTTGTCTTGCGCTCGGCGCGGATCTTGAGGCGGCATCGCGAGCACTCTCTGATGTCAAACCGCCGCGAGGCCGTGGTGCGAGATTGTCTTGGGGTAAAGAAAACAGTCGCATAACATTGATCGATGAAAGCTATAACGCAAATCCAACCTCAATGCGTGCGGCCTTTGCGCTTTTATCATCAACAGACGTGGGCCCAAAAGGACGACGTATTGCGCTTGTCGGCGATATGCTAGAATTGGGTAAAGATGCGGAAGCGCTTCATGCAGATCTTGCGTCTTCGATTGTAGAATTCGGCATCGACCTTGTTTATACTTCAGGTCCTTTGATGCGTCATTTATTCGATGCGTTGCCCCGCGCAAAACAAGGCGCTTGGTATAAAAATTCGCAAGAACTTGCGACGTCATTCCTCGATCAGATTCAGCCGGGAGACGCGTTGATGGTCAAAGGTTCGAATGGCAGCCGCATGCGCCTTGTCGTTGATGAAATCAAAATCCACCTGGATAAGGAACAAAACTGATGTTGGCTTGGCTTGCCGAATATAGCGGGGCATTCGGACTTCTGAATGTATTTCGCTACATCACGTTCAGAACTGTCGGCGCAACTGTGACAGCGATGTTTTTTGTGTTCTTTTTTGGCCCAACCATTATTGCAAGTTTGCGTATGCGTCAGGGTAAAGGACAACCGATCCGTACCGATGGACCAGAGTCACATCTTTTGACCAAAAAAGGCACGCCTACGATGGGCGGCTTGATGATCCTCTCGGGCGTTCTTGTGGCAACGCTTCTCTGGGGCAATCTCAAAAATGTCTATCTGTGGTCGGTGCTCGCGGTTACGCTCGCTTTCGGATTGATCGGTTTTTATGATGATTATCTAAAGGTCACGAAGCAGAGTCATGCCGGACTTTCGGGTCGTATGCGACTGGCGATTGAAGCGATCGTCGGCATCATCGCGTGTGTCGTGATGGCCCATGCGGATGGGGGACGTCTTTCCACCGCGCTCACAGTGCCTTTCTTCAAAGAAATTGTGATTGATCTCGGCTTCTTCTTTTTTGTTTTTGGTGCATTTGTGATTGTTGCGGCCGGCAATACGGTCAATCTCACGGATGGACTCGATGGTCTGGCGATTGTACCTGTAATGATTGCAGCGGCGACATTCGGGTTCATCGCTTATCTTGCGGGTAACGCGATTTTTGCAAATTATCTGCAAATTCATTTTACGCCCGGCACCGGCGAACTCGCCGTCGTTTGCGGTGCGTTGATTGGCGCAGGACTTGGCTTTTTGTGGTTCAACGCACCGCCCGCGCAAATTTTCATGGGTGATACTGGATCACTCGCGCTCGGGGGCTTGCTTGGTACAGTCGCTGTCGCAACCAAACATGAAATTGTACTCGCAATTGTCGGTGGTCTTTTCGTCTTGGAAGCGGTCTCCGTCATTATTCAAGTTGCGTCATTCAAATTGACGGGTAAGAGAATCTTTTTGATGGCGCCGATCCATCACCATTTTGAAAAGCTTGGTTGGAAAGAACCCCAAATCGTGATCCGCTTTTGGATCATTTCTGTCATTCTCGCTTTGATTGGTCTTTCGACCCTGAAATTGAGGTGATGATGACACCGGTTGAAAGCTTCCGTGGTGAGACTGTCGCCGTCTTCGGATTAGGTGGATCGGGCTTGTCAACCGTTAAGGCTCTAGAGGTTGGCGGCGCATATTTTGCCGCGTGGGATGATTCAGAAACGTCGCGTGAAGCGGCACGCCAACAAAATCTTACGCTCGTTGATTTATCACAATCAGATTTTTCAACCTATCGTGCTTTGATCTTGGCACCCGGAGTGCCACTCACGTATCCTGAACCACATTGGAGCGTGAAGAAAGCCAAAGCCGCTCATATTCCGGTGATCGGCGATATCGAATTATTCTGTCGTGAGCGGCAAAGAGTGGCGCCGAATGCACCTTTTGTGGCGATTACAGGCACGAATGGGAAATCGACAACCACATCATTGATCGCGCATTTGCTTACATCTGCCGGTCGTGATGTGGCGCTAGGGGGGAATATAGGCACCGCGGTTCTTGACCTGCCGCCACCATCGCTTACACGCTATCACGTGTTGGAATGTTCAAGCTTTCAGATTGATTTGACGTCATCAATCACCCCCTCTGTTGGCGTGCTTTTGAATATTACGCCCGATCATCTTGATCGCCATGGCACAATGGAAAATTACGCATCAGTTAAAGAGCGTTTGGTGGCATCGGCCGAGCTTTCTATCATCGGTATAGATGATAAATGGTGTCAGACGATTGCGAAGCGTCGAAGGGAAGCGGGTCGACCATTGATCACGATGTCGCTCAATGAGCTACAAAATGCTGATTATGTCATAAAAGGCTCATTGATTTTAAAGCGCACAGGACATGAGCTAAAGCGCATCATTGATCTTTCATCAATCGCAACTTTGCGGGGAATGCATAATGCTCAAAATGCAGCGGCGGCAATTGCAGCGGTCAGTGTATTAGGATTAATCGATGAAGAGATTATCAAAGGTCTAAATACATTTCCGGGTCTGGCTCATAGGTTAGAAATCATCGGACATCTCGGTCGCGCTCTGGTTATTAATGATTCAAAAGCCACCAATGCGGATGCAACTGAGAAGGCTTTGCTCTCTTTCTCTGATGGGCTTTTCTGGATTGCAGGCGGTTGCGCGAAAGAGGGCGGTATTGAACCGCTTTCACCCTTGTTCACTCGTGTTGAGAAAGCCTATTTTATCGGCGAAGCGGCTCATGATTTTGCGTCCACACTTGGTACAAATGTACCGTTTGAAATCAGCGAGACCTTGGAAACAGCGCTTCTGAAAGCCAAGCTTGATGCACAAGCCTCACGCGCGAAAGAGCCGGTCATTCTATTGTCGCCGGCTTGCGCGTCCTATGACCAATTCAAAAATTTTGAAGAGCGGGGCAATCAGTTCCGTAAACTTGTTCAAAGCCAATCCGACTTTATGCCGCGAGAGAAAAGGTGAGTGATGCAATCACGTCTTGATCGTAATCCGCTTGCGGACTGGTGGTGGACCGTTGATCGGTTGATGTTTGTGCTCATCATCTTGTTGATGGTGACAGGCATTGTGTTGGGCCTTGCCGGAAGTCCGCCTGTCGCCGAACGTTTAGGCCTGCCCACATTTCATTTTGTGATCCGTCAAGCGATCAATCTTGCGCCCGCCTTTGTGGTGATGATGATTGCGAGCTTCATGACGCCGCGCCTCGTCCGTCGTACAGCGTTAGCGCTTTATCTCGTTGGTATGGCGCTTGTTGTGGCTACGCTTCTTTTCGGAACTGAGGTGAAGGGTGCAAAAAGATGGATCACATTGATGGGCATTGCGTTGCAGCCCTCGGAATTTGTGAAGCCAGCCTTTATCATTCTTGTTGCTTGGGCCTTCTCCGAAGGCGGGCGTCGTAAGGATGTGCCAGGAAATATTCTGGGCGTGCTGTTGCTTGTGGGCACGATTGGCCCGATCGTGTTGCAGCCAGATATTGGACAAACCATGTTGATTGCAATGGCATGGGCCGGCATTGTATTTTTATCAGGCCTGCATTTGTTTTGGGTGTTTGGCATTGGCGGCATTGGGGCCGCAGGTCTCGCAGCGGCTTATAAATTCTTGCCGCATGTGCGTGATCGTATCGATCGCTTCCGCAATCCCGAAGCGGGAGATACGTTTCAAGTCGATAATGCGATGCAAAGTTTCATTGAAGGGGGTTGGTTTGGCAAAGGGCCGGGCGAGGGTACCGTCAAACGCATTCTTCCCGATAGCCATACGGATTTTGTGTTCGCCGTAACAGCAGAAGAATTCGGTATCATTGCCTGTCTCGCACTTCTTGCGGTGTTTGCGCTTGTTGTTTTGCGTGGTCTTTATATGGCGCGACAAAATGAAGATCCTTTTTGCCGCTTAGCGGCATCAGGTCTCGTGATTTTGTTTGGCATACAAGCCTCCATCAATATGGCGGTGAATGTTCATCTCATTCCCGCAAAGGGCATGACTCTTCCTTTTATTTCTTATGGCGGCTCGTCTTTGATTTCGCTTGGCCTTGCGATGGGCTTTTTGCTTGCGGTCACGCGTCGTCGTCCGCGTGCGGATTATGTTGATCGCTTTCGTGCGGAGCAGAATGAATGACATCATCTCGCACACCGGTGATTTTATTGGCCGCTGGGGGGACCGGCGGTCATTTATTTCCGGCCGAAGCGCTCGCAGGCGAATTAACGGCACGTGGCGTCATCATTCATCTCGCAACCGATCACCGCGGAATGACTTATGGTGGCGCATTTCCTGCCGTAGCGCGTCACGAAATTCAAGCTGCGACACCCTCAGGCAAATCACCTCTGTCCTTGCTTAAAGCCATTTTTGTTTTGCTGCGTGGCACGTTGCAGTCCTATTTGTTGATTAAAAAAATTAAGCCTGATGCGGTGATCGGTTTTGGGGGCTATCCCTCGGTGCCGCCTGTTATCGGCGCGGTGCTTGCGGGCGTTCCCACATTTATTCATGAACAAAATGGCGTCGTGGGCCGCGCCAATCGTTTCGTCGCGCCTTTTGTTCATGCGATTGCTACGGGCTTTGAAAAGCCGAAAGGTCTTTCACAGAAGAACGCAGCAAAAGCGCATCATGTGGGAAATCCCATTCGTCCGCTAGCGCGAGAAGCGATGGCGATTCCCTATCCCGCGCTCCAATCACAAAGTGAGATTCATCTTCTTGTTACGGGCGGAAGCCAAGGCGCGCGCGTGATGAGCACGGTGGTTCCTGAAGCGATTGCACTTTTGTCTGATGATATCAAATCAAGGTTGCGCATTACGCATCAAGCGCGCGGGGATGATCTTGAAACGGCAAAAGCGCTTTACGATCGCGCCGGTGTGAGTGTGGATATTCGTTCCTTTTTTGATGATTTACCAATGCGGATTGCCCAAGCGCAGCTTGTGATCGGCCGCGCAGGCGCCTCCACCATTGCCGAGCTTGCGGTCATCGGGCGACCTTCGATTCTTGTGCCGCTTCCTGGTTCGCTCGATCAAGATCAAGCGGCGAATGCGGAAAGTCTGGCGCGGCGCGGCGCCGCTCTTGTCATCAAGCAAAGTGAGTTTTTCGCGACGGCGTTGGCCCATCACCTGAACGAGTTGATCGCCCATCCGGATCGATTGACCGACTCAAGCCGAGCGGCCAAAAGCGCGGGCATTGCGGATGCGGCCGAACGGTTCGCTGCGCTTATCGGCGAAAGCCTTGGTTTAGATTTTTCGAGAGGACGATCCTCATGAAGCTTCCCACCGAATTGGGCGCGATTCATTTTGTCGGGATTGGGGGCATCGGCATGTCGGGCATTGCCGAGGTAATGCACAATCTCGGCTATCGTGTACAAGGATCGGACGCATCGGATAATGCCAATGTGAAGCGCTTACGCGACAAAGGCATTGACGTTTTTGTTGGCCATGACGCGCGCCATGTTGGTGATGCTGAAGTGCTCGTGGTGTCAACCGCCATTCAGCGTGATAATCCCGAATTGATGGCGGCCCGTGAGCGTCGCATCCCCGTCGTCAGACGCGCCGAAATGCTTGCCGAATTGATGCGGCTTAAAACCTGCGTTGCGATTGCGGGTACTCATGGCAAAACGACAACAACGTCGCTTGTAGCTACTTTGCTTGTTTCGGGACATTTTGATCCGACCGTCATCAATGGGGGCATCATCAATGCCTATGGTACTAATGCCCGATTAGGCGATGGCGAATGGATGGTGGTTGAGGCCGATGAATCGGATGGTACATTTTTAAAATTGCCAGCGGACGTGGCCATCGTCACCAATATTGATCCTGAACATTTGGATCATTTCAAAACCTTTGACGCGATCAAAGAAGCCTTCCGTACTTTTGTCGAGAATTTACCCTTCTATGGCTTTGCGGTGATGTGTCTCGATCATCCGACCGTGCAAGAATTGGTTGGCCGCATCGAGGATCGTCGTGTCATCACTTATGGCGAAAACCCGCAGGCTGATGTGCGTTTTTTGGATGTTGATCTTTCAGGGGGTCGTTCACGCTTTTCTGTTACCATTCGTGATCGCAAAACCAAAGCGCTTACCCGCATTCACGGTCTCGAATTGCCAATGCCCGGCCATCACAATGTGTTGAATGCAACGGCTGCGATTGCTGTTGCCTTCCATCTTGGTATGACACCAGACGCCATTCGCGAAGGTTTGAAAAGTTTCGGCGGTGTGAAGCGCCGGTTCACAAAAACAGGCGAATGGAATGGTGCGGAAATTTTTGACGATTACGGACACCATCCGGTTGAAATCGCAGCGGTGCTCAAGGCTGCACGCGCGTCAACAAAAGGCAAGGTGATCGCGGTCGTGCAACCGCATCGCTACACGCGTTTGGCATCTCTCTTTGATCAATTCGCAACCTGTTTCAATGACGCGGATCATGTGATCGTGGCGGACACTTATGCCGCTGGTGAAGTGCCGATTGCGGGTGCGGATCGTGACTCCCTTGTTGCCGGATTAAAGGCGCATGGTCATCGTCATGTTACCGCACTTCCCGATGCAGCGTCTTTGGCGCGTCTTGTAAAGCCATTAGCATCGAAAGGCGATTATGTTGTGTGTCTTGGTGCGGGGAACATCACGCAATGGGCCTATACGCTGCCAGTTGAATTGGCGGTTCTTGAAAAACAAGGCCAATGATGGCGTTGCGCGATTACGATTTTTCTTCGCTTAAAGGTGCGTTTCAGTTTGATGCGCCGATGGCGCCTTTGTCGTGGTTTCGTGTTGGCGGCTCAGCGGATATTCTTTTCACGCCTGAAAATGAAGAAGACCTCATCGCATTTTTAAAAATTCTGCCGCGTGAGGTCCCGATACTTGTCATTGGTTTGGGATCCAATCTTCTCATACGCGATGGTGGTTTTCGTGGTGCCGTCATTCGTTTGGGAAAAGCTTTTCAAGCGATCAGCATCGAGTCCGATTTTCACCTGCGTGCGGGCGCGCAAGCGGCGGATGTGAAAGTCGCGCGGTTGGCTGCTGAAGCCGGTCTTGCAGGCTTTTCTTTTTTGCGTGGCATTCCCGGCACAATTGGCGGGGCTCTTCGTATGAATGGTGGCGCCTATGGCCGCGAGACTAAAGATATTTTTGTGTCCGCGCAGGGGGTTGATCGTGAAGGGCGCATTCATCACTTTGATCATGCGATGATGGGATTTACTTATCGACACACGTCAGTGCCCGATGATGTGATTTTCACCGAGGCTTTGTTTAAAGGCCATAAAGGTGATCCGGAAAAAATTCTTGAAGAGATGAATGCGATCACCGAGGCGCGTTCATCCACTCAACCTGTCAACACACGCACAGGCGGTTCGACCTTTCGCAATCCGCCGAACATGAAAGCGTGGGAATTGATTGATCAGGCAGGCTTGCGCGGTCATCATATTGGTGGCGCGGAGATCTCGAAATTACATACGAATTTTTTGATCGCGCATGAAGGCGCAAAAGCTGCCGACATTGAGGCGCTTGGTGAAGAAGCGCGCCGTCGTGTGAAAGAGATGACAGGTATAGACCTTGAATGGGAAATCAAAATTGTGGGAGAGCCCGCGAAATGAAACATGTCGCCGTATTAATGGGCGGGCTTTCGGCCGAACGCAGTGTGAGTTTGAGATCGGGTGCGGCCTGCGCCTTAGCGCTTGAGGGCGAGGGCTATCGCGTGAGCCTCGTCGATGTGGATCGCGATTTGTCCGATGCCTTGACGCATCTAAAACCCGATGTCGCGTTCAACGCGTTGCATGGTCGCTTTGGTGAAGATGGCGTCGTGCAAGGCATTCTTGAAATGCTCCAGATTCCTTACACGCATTCGGGCGTGTTGGCTTCATCTCTCGCGATGCAGAAAGATCGTGCGAAGGCGGTGATGAAGGCGGCGGGCGTTCCGGTTGCAGAGGGCATCACGATTAGCCGTTTTGAAGCGGCCAAGACCCATGTCATGAAGCCGCCTTATGTGGTGAAGCCCGTCAATGAAGGCTCGTCTGTTGGGGTCATCCTTCTGCGCGAAGATCGGTCGCATCCGGCGCAAGAACTCGCCCGTGCCGATTGGCCCTATGGCGATGTGGTTTTGGTCGAGCGGTATATACCGGGGCGGGAGTTAACCTGTGCGGTGATGGCGGATCGGGCGCTTGGTGTCATTGATATTCAGCCGACGGCTGGAAATTTTTACGATTTTGAATCGAAATATGCCAAGGGCGGCTCTATTCACATTCTACCCGCAAAAATTTTACCGAATATTTACCATCTTGTCCAAAAGCTAGCGTTAACGGCGCATCAATCTTTGGGCTGCCGCGGCGTGAGCCGCGCCGATTTTCGATACGACGACACGCCCAATGGGTCGGGCGAGGTCATCTGCCTCGAAGTCAACACGCAACCCGGGATGACGGAAACGTCTTTGGTGCCTGAATTGGCAGCCCATGAGGGTATCGGGTTCGGTGAGTTAGTAAGATGGATGGTGGAGGACGCGAGCTGCGAGCGCTGAGGGGGCATCAGGCCCCCGGCGAATTCGCGTTTGTACACCGGGTTCATCATTCACGTTTTCGGATTTTATCCACCCGCTTCGGTTCCGAGTCACGTTTTCGCAAGACGCTCGTAAGCTTGGGTGAGCGTTTGCCCAAGGGCATCGGCTCGACGCTGACCATTGGACTTTTTGCTGTAACACTGCTCTTCGGCCTTGATCGCGGTGGTCATATTCACTCATTTCTTGAAGCGCATAGCGACTTGCAAGAGGAAGTCTTGCGACTTGCGGGTTTTGATATTCGCAGCGTTACCATTACAGGCCTGCAAACTTTAAATGAACAAGATGTGCTCACCGCAACCGGAATTGAGCCCGATGATTCATTGCCGTTTCTTGATGCGGATGCGGTGCGCGAGCGTTTGGTGGCCTTGCCCTTGGTTCGCGATGTTACGGTCCGCAAATTCTATCCGAATGCGCTTTCCATCGGCATTTCCGAGAATAAACCTTATGCGCTCTGGCAGCGTGATGGCGAAGTTTCGATCATCGGATTAGATGGTCGTGTTATTGGCCAGATGAATGATGAAGCCTTTACTGATTTGCCGCTTGTTGTTGGTGAAGGTGCGGCGGCGCGCGCCACAGAATTTGTCGCCATTCTTGATGAGGCCCCCGATGTAAAACCGCTTGTGAAGGCTGGCATTCGTGTTGGTGAGCGTCGTTGGACATTAAAACTGACAAGCGGTCTTGATGTCTTGTTGCCGGAAGAAAATCCTTCCGAAGCCTTAAAAAAATTCTCGACCTTTCTTCACGATCACAAGCTTGCTGATAAAGATATTGTGCTTGTCGATTTGCGCTATCCTGATCGTGTCGTGTTGCGTCTCACAGAGGCGGCTGCAGCCCAGCGTGAAGAGCAATTGAAAGCCAAGGCGAAGGCGAAGGGAGGTCCGGCATGAGTGAATACGGACCAAGCCTCACGCCGCGCATGCGACCGATCAATCCCAAGCGTTCGACGATTGTGTCGGTTCTTGATGTGGGCACAAGCAAAGTCGTGTGCCTGATTGCCGAGCTTATTCCATTATCGGGTGCTGAGGTCTTGAAGGGCCGTACGCATAAAGCGCGCATCATCGGTTTGGGTCATCAGCGCGCACGCGGTGTGAAAGGCGGCGCGATCATTGATTTGGAAGCTGTTGAACACTCGATCCGTCTTGCGATTGATGCCGCGGAGCGCATGGCCCGCGTTGAAGTGCGCTCGGTGATCGTCAATATGACAGGCGGTCGTTTGAAATCGGAAGCCTTCACGGCGGAAGTTTCGTTGCGCGGGCAGGGTGTCTCTGATGGCGATATTCGCCGCGTGTTTGAAGCCATGAGCTTCACCGGTGCTGAAAGCGGCCGCAGCGTGTTGCATTCGCTGCCCACCGGTTTTGCGATTGACGAGACGCGGCATATCCACGATCCGCACGGTATGATTGGCGAGCGTCTCGGCGTTGATATGCATATTCTCACAAGTGACGAATATGCGATCCGTAATCTCATGTTGGCCGTTGAGCGCTGTCATGTCGGTGTCGAGGCGGTTGTCGCAAGCCCTTATGCGAGCGGCTTGTCATGCCTTGTTGATGATGAAGCCGAAATGGGCGTGGCGGTTGTCGAATTGGGCGGCGGAACAACAAGTGTCGGCGTCTTTTCAAATGGCGTTCTTGTTCATTCTGATGCGGTTGCTGTGGGTGGCAATCACATCACGATGGATATCGCGCGCGGTCTTTCAACCGGCATCAACCACGCCGAGCGTTTGAAAACGCTTTATGGCTCTACGCTCGCAAGCCCTTCTGATGATCGCGAAACGGTTGCGGTTGCTTCTGTTGATGAAGCGCAAGGCGACCATGTTTATCACATTCCAAAATCTCAGCTTGTTCGAATCATCCGTCCGCGTGTTGAAGAAATTCTTGAACTTGTGCGCGATCGGTTGAAGACATCCGGTTTTGCAGCGGAAGCGGGGCGCCGCATCGTTTTAACAGGTGGGGGCGCATCGTTGACGGGTCTGTCGGAACTTTGTCGCAGTGTGATTTCGAAACAAGTTCGTGTCGGTCGTCCGCTCGGTGTGCATGGCTTGCCGGAAGCGTTGAAGGGGCCTGCTTTTGCAGCGCCGGTCGGGCTTCTCGTTTATCCGCAAGTTGCCGCGCTCGAACATTTCGAACCGCGCACGTCTGGGCTCGCTTTGGGCACGGGAACAGATGGCTATTTCATGCGCGTTGGCCGGTGGCTGCGCGAAAGTTTTTAAAAGGGGACCGGCACAAAGGCGCGGCGGCCTTGGTGTCATAATGAGTTCAACAAAGGCGCGGCCGGGCGTCGAACCAGAGTAGAGGCGAAGACCATGACGATCAATCTTTCAGCACCGGACATCCGGGAATTGAAACCAAGAATCACCGTGTTCGGTGTGGGTGGCGGCGGCGGTAATGCCGTCAACAATATGATTGAAATTGGTCTGCAGGGCTGCGAATTTGTGGTCGGCAATACGGATGCGCAAGCGCTCACCAGTTCAAAAGCACATCGCGTCATTCAGATGGGTATGCAAGTCACGGAAGGTCTCGGCGCGGGTTCGCAGCCGGAAGTTGGACGTGCTGCCGCTGAAGAAGTGATCGATGAAATCCGTGATCAACTCGCTGGCGCTCACATGGTGTTTGTCACTGCCGGTATGGGTGGTGGCACGGGTACAGGCGCGGCCCCGGTCATCGCGCGCGCTGCTCGCGACATGGGTATCCTCACGGTTGGTGTTGTCACCAAGCCATTTCAGTTCGAAGGCACACGCCGCATGCGTTTGGCTGAAGCGGGTATCAATGAATTGCAGAAATGCGTTGATACACTGATCATCATTCCGAACCAGAATCTGTTCCGCGTCGCTAATGAGCAAACCACTTTCGCCGATGCGTTTGCTATGGCCGATCGCGTTCTCTATTCCGGTGTCGCCTGCATCACCGATCTTATGGTCAAAGAAGGTCTCATCAATCTCGACTTCGCCGACGTGCGCGCTGTGATGCGTGAAATGGGCAAGGCGATGATGGGTACGGGTGAGGCAACCGGTGAGAAGCGTGCGCTTCGCGCTGCCGAAGCCGCGATTGCCAATCCTTTGCTTGATGACGTGAATATGTCGGGCGCGCGGGGTCTTTTGATCTCTATCACGGGTGGTTCCGATCTCACACTTTATGAAGTTGATGAAGCCGCAACGCGTATTCGTGAAGAAGTCGATCCTGATGCGAATGTGATCTTCGGTGCCACACGTGATGACTCACTTGAAGGCATTGTGCGTGTGTCGGTTGTTGCGACTGGCATAGATCACGCTGAAATCATACGCCAGAATGCAACGGCTCCGACTCAAACTTCGGCGGTTGCAGAAAACCGTTTGCGCGATATGGCTGACCGCGTCCGCAGTGAAGTCACCGCGGCACTCGCTCGTCCGGTTGAACATCATGCTCCTGTTGCACATCATGCGCCGGCAGCGCCTGCCGCGTCCTATGTGTCTCAGCCTCAGATGACGGAAGCCGCACCGCAACCAACGTCTTATACACCGGCCTATCAACCGCGTGGCATTCAAGTGGCTCCTGATCTTGCCATTCGTCCCGCGGCGCTGCGTCCGGTGATGCCTGAGCCGCAACCGCAACCCGCGCCGCGTATGCCAGAACCTTACACGCAACACGTTGATGACCGTGGTTTCGTGCCGCCGGCGTCCGAGCGCCCGGTCCGTCCCGTTCGCATGCCAACGGCGGAAGATTTCCCACCGATCGCGCAAAAGAGCCTAGAAGCTGGCCGCCAGGAACGGCCGGCTCCGGTCGAAAGCCCGAAGAAGTCACTGATGGAGCGTCTTGTTTCTGCTGGCTTCGGCGGACGCCGCTCGGATCCGAATGAAATGCCCGCCCCACCGCGTGCGGTTTCAGTCGAGCTGCAACCGATGGCGCAGCCGACCATGCCGGTCCAAGCACCGATGCAGGCCCAAGCATCGCGTCCGATGCAACAGCCTCTACAAGGGGCGCGCCCGACTCAGGCACCGCGCATGTTCGAGGATGACCAGATGGAAATCCCTGCTTTCTTACGGCGCCAATCAAACTGAAAGCCCGTATTTCAGAGTATGAAAATGAGTTCAGCCCGGGTCTCAAAGATCCGGGCCAAATTTTTGAAAAAATAACACTTTATTAAAATTTTTCCCAATCCGAATTCTTGTAACAAACGGTAAGAAACCGTGATTTGAGCGGGCTCCCTTCAGAAAGTAGAAACATGCTCATAGTCAGGAGCGCGGGGTTAGGGCTCTCGGCTTTGGGGGATGGATGAGAGACGTGATGACTTCTTCGCGACAAGTAACTCTAGCGCGCCGCTCCCGGTTAGCAGGTCATGGCGTCCATTCCGGAAAACCGGTTTCCATTATTCTTCATCCCGCGGCCGACAATCACGGTATTCGTTTTTTACGCACGGGTCTTGAAGGCGGACGCGAGCGTTTGATCGCCGCGCGCCATGATGCGGTCAGCGCGTCTGAATTATGCACCATCATCGGCGACAATGAGTCAGGCGACATTTCGACAATCGAACATTTGATGGCAGCGCTTTATGCAACTGGCATCGACAATCTACTTGTTGAGATTGATGGTGCCGAAGTGCCGATCATGGATGGCAGCTCCGCGCCTTTCATCGCGGCCATTGATCGCGCGGGTCTTGTCAATCAAAAGTCAGCACGTCGTTATTTGCGTGTTTTAAAGCCTGTGCGCGTAGAGAAAGACGGAAAATTTTCGGAACTTGTACCCTATGCACGCGGCTTCCGTTTGACGGTTGAAATTGATTTTACAACGGCGCTGATTGGTCGTCAGAAAAAGACACTTGATCTAACGCCTGAAAGCTTCCGCGACGAATTACAACATGCGCGGACGTTCGGATTTCTGAAGGATGTTGATCGCTTGCGTCAGGCAGGTTTTGCGCTTGGTGCGTCGCTTGAAAACACAGTGGCGATTAATGGCGACCAGATCCTCAATCCCGAGGGTCTGCGTTATCGCGATGAGTTCATCCGTCACAAAATGCTTGATGCCGTGGGTGACCTTGCGCTCTCAGGCTTGCCGATCATTGGCCATTTCCGGTCTTGGTGCAGCGGTCACCGCATGAATGTAGCTGTTCTTGATGCGTTGTTCGCAGACCGCACCGCTTACGAGACTGTCGAAGATAGTCGCGCCGAGGCTGTTATTGGCCCAGTTCGTACACGTGTAGCCGCTATTGCCTGCGCGCCTGCGGTTGATTGAGCCTTCGGTTGATTGAGCCTTATTTGGGCTTCTGACCCTATTTCCGCCGTCTTTTGTGGCTTTTTGTCCCATCAAGCTAGCGACTTGTAAGCGTTTGGTTTATGACAACAGCGCAGTGTGCGGTCGCCCGCGGATCTAAATCGATCACTTTTTGTCACTGTCCTTGTCTCAGGGGAGCCTCGTTAATCATGCGCCACGCCCAAACTATCACGTCGAGGGCTTCGACCCGCATCATGCTTCCCCTTATTGCCGCTTTGGCAGTCTTGCCACTCGGGGCATGCGATACGCTCAATCCATTCGATAAGGGTGAAGTCTATAAGCCCGAAGTGAAACCCGACCTTCCGGCTGAAAAGCTTTATAATGATGGCCTTGCTGCCGTTGAAGCGCGTGATTTCGAGAAAGCGAACAAGCATTTCAAAGAACTCGACAAAGTCTATCCCTATTCGCAATGGTCGAAGAAGGCTTTGTTGATGCAGACCTTCTCGCATTATTCGATGAAAGAGTTTGAAGAAGCGGCGTCTGCAGGCAAACGCTATTTGCAACTCTACCCGGCGGATCCCGATGTGGCCTATGCCGCCTATCTGATTGCAAGCTCATACTATGATGTTGTGCTTGATATTACGCGTGATCAGGAGCGCGCAGAGAAGGCGCTTGTGGCGTTCCAGGAAGTTGTTCAGCGCTGGCCCAAATCTGATTACGCCAAAGACGCGAAATTCAAGATCAGCGTATTGCGTGATCAATTGGCCGGACGCGAGATGGAAGTTGGCCGCTATTATCTCAATAAGCGTAATTTCACCGCTGCGATTAACCGCTTCCGCATTGTCGTCTCACAATATCAGACCACGAACCAAATTGAGGAAGCACTGGCCCGTCTGACCGAAGCCTATCTCGCGCTTGGCATTGTCCATGAGGCGGAAACGGCAGCGGCGGTGCTCGGCCATAACTTCCCCGAGAGCCAGTGGTATAAAGACACCTATGCACTTTTGCAGAATAAGGGTGTCGAGCCGAAGGAAAATCAGGATTCCTGGATTTCCAAGGCGTTCAAGGCCGTGAAGATCTTCTGATGGGGGCTTGCATCCCGGTGGCGCCTCGGCGTTTCATCGTCCCATGCTGACCCATTTGTCCATCCGCGATATTGTTTTGATCGATAGGCTCGATTTGGCCTTTGATCGGGGGCTCGCCGTGCTCACTGGCGAGACCGGCGCGGGAAAATCCATTCTGCTTGATGCCTTCGCGCTGGCGCTGGGCGCGCGAGGGGACGGTTCACTGGTGCGCCAAGGAGAGGCGCAAGGGCAGGTGACGGCTGTCTTTCAACCCGATGACAAACATCCCGTTTTTGCCGTGCTTTCCGAGCAAACAATTTCGCATGAAGGCGAGATCATTCTGCGCCGCGTGCAGATGGCTGATGGAAAAACCCGCGCGCTTGTGAATGATCAGCCGGTGAGTGTGCAGACTTTGCGCACGATCGGTTCAAGCCTTGTTGAAATTCACGGCCAACATGATGATCGCGCGCTAGCTGATCCCGCAAGCTATCGCGCCATTCTCGATTCCTTTGCCGGTAATGAAAAAGAATTAGCAGCCTTACGCAAAGCGCATCTTATTTGGAGTGACGCGCGTGACGCGTTGCGTGATCACCAAATGCGTTTAAAAGCGGCGCGTAAGGAAGCAGATTTTTTGCGCCATGCTTGTGATGAACTTTCCGCACTCGCACCGGAAGAGGGTGAAGAAACAAAATTGGCTGATCGTCGCCGAGCGATGATGGCGGCAGAAAAAGCCAGCGGCGAAATTCGTGAAGCGCTTGATACGGTGGGCGGCTCCTCTTCACCCATTCCGACTTTGTTATCCGTTCAAAGGCGGTTAGAGCGACGCGGCACTGAAAATGATGCCTTGTTAGGTCCGGCCATTCGCGCATTATCAACCGCGCTTGATGCGTTGGAGGAAACGAGATCAGCGCTTGAAGCTGCTGAACGCGCTGCGGATTTTGATCCACGCGAATTGGAGCGCGCTGAAGAACGTCTATTCGCATTGCGAGCGGCCTCACGAAAATATCATGTACCTGTTGATCAGCTTGCAGGCTTAGCTGAGCGTTATGCCGCTGATGTCAAAGCGCTTGATCAAAGTGAGACATCGCTTGTGAAGCTTGAAGCGGCTTCGAAAGAGGCTGAGGATCGCTATGTCGCTGCCGCGCTTGCTCTCTCAAAGAAGCGCGCGAAAGCGGCAGCCGAACTGGAAAAAGCGGTGATGGGTGAATTGCCGCCGTTAAAACTCGAGCGTGCGAAATTCATTGTCGCTTTGGAGCGAGACGAAAAAGCGCGTGGGCCTGATGGATTTGATCACATCGAATTCTGGGTTGAAACCAATCCGGGATCACGGCAGGGGCCGATGATGAAAGTGGCTTCAGGGGGTGAATTGTCGCGTTTCATGCTCGCTTTGAAAGTGTCACTTGCGGATCGCGGTTCGGCACCTACGCTTGTGTTTGATGAAATTGATACGGGTGTGGGTGGAGCGGTGGCCGATGCGATTGGTCAACGCCTGTCGCGGTTAGCCAAAAAAACACAAGTGCTCTCGGTCACCCACGCTCCGCAAGTCGCTGCACGCGCGTCAACACATTTTCTGATTGCAAAAGGTGAATCGGGAAAGGGCAACCGCATCGCTACGCGGGTGGTTACAATTTACGATGCGCATCGCCGCGAAGAGATTGCACGCATGTTGTCGGGCGCCGAAATCACGGAAGAAGCGCGGGCGGCTGCAAAGAAATTGATTGAGGCGGCTAAATGAAAAAGTCGCAGGATCCATTGCGGGCTTTGTCTGTTGAAAAACTCACACCGCTTGAAGCGCGGATGGAATGGCAGACGCTGGGCGGAGAAATCGCGCGTCATGATGTGAGCTATCATCAAGAAGACCAGCCGACCATTTCAGATGCGGCCTATGATGCACTTCGTCGTCGTTATGACTCATTGCTTGCCGCTTTTCCTGAATTGCAGAAAGAGATCTCGCCATTAACGCGTGTGGGCGCGAAACCATCTGAAAAATTTGCCAAAGTCAAACATGCAGTACCAATGTTATCTTTGGCGAATACATTTTCAAATGAGGATGTATCTGATTTTGTCGAGCGCGTGAGACGATTTTTGGATTGGCCCTCTTCGCGTGAATTGGCTTTTACGGCAGAGCCAAAAATTGATGGATTGTCCTGCTCGCTGCGTTTTGAGAATGGCTCACTCAAAGTAGCAGCCACGCGTGGCGATGGAGAGGTGGGCGAAGACGTTACTGCTAATGTGAAGGTCATTCATGATGTTCCGCATCACCTTCATGGTATTGTTCCTTCGATCATTGAAATTCGCGGTGAGATCTATATGGCCACTGCTGATTTTTTTAAACTCAATCAACGGCAGGAACAAGAGGGTAAATCTGTTTTTGCGAATCCACGCAATGCGGCAGCAGGATCTTTGCGCCAACTCGATTCCAAAATCACAGCGCAAAGGCCACTTAAGTTTTTTGCCTATACTTGGGGACAGATTTACGGTGCGATGCCGTCTGAAACGCAAAGTGGGATGATCAAAGCCTTTCATAAAATGGGCTTACCAACCAATCCGCTCACAAAGCGCTGTGCTACGCTTCAAGAAATGATTGATCATTATCGATTGATCGAAGAACAACGCGCGACTTTGGGCTATGATATCGACGGTGTTGTTTACAAAGTTGATGATCTCGCTTTGCAATCACGCCGCGGCTTTATCTCACGCTCACCGCGCTGGGCAACGGCACGAAAATTTCCGGCTGAAAAAGCGACTACGCTCTTACTTGATATTGACATTCAAGTCGGGCGTACGGGCGCTTTGACGCCAGTTGCGAAGTTACAACCTGTTTCGGTCGGCGGCGTCGTTGTTTCAAACGCCACCTTGCATAATGAAGACGAGATTGCCCGCAAAGATATTCGGATCGGTGATACCGTTGTCATTCAACGCGCGGGTGATGTGATCCCACAAATCGTTTCTGTTGTTGAAGACAAGCGCAAACACGGCGCGAAGCCCTTTATGTTCCCAGATCATTGCCCGGCTTGCGGCAGTCATGCCGTGCGCGAGAATGATCCAAAAACAGGCGAACCCGAAGCGGTAAGGCGTTGCACGGCGGGACTCATTTGTCCCGCGCAAGCAACCGAGCGTTTGAAACATTTTGCCTCACGCCATGCTTTTGACATTGAAGGCTTGGGCGACAAGCAGATTGAAAGCTTTTTTGCGGACGGCATCATCACGCGCCCGCGCGATATCTTTACACTTGAAGCGTGCGATGCACGGTCCTTGAAAAAGCTCAAAGACCGTGAAGGCTATGGCGCTTTATCTGTCAGAAATCTTTTTGACGCGATTGCGGCCAGAAAGTCCGTTTCACTTAATCGGTTCATCTTTGCACTTGGCATTCGCCATGTGGGTGAAACAACAGCGAAACTTTTGGCGCGGCATTTTAGTTCTAAAGAGAAATTGCGCGTACTCGCTGTTAAAGCCGGTCATGATGGTCAAAGCGCGCGTGACACGCTCGAAGCGATTGATGGTATCGGACCGATTGTTGCGGGATCGATCATCGATTTTTTTGCCGAGACCCATAATTGCGAAGAACTTGATGCGCTTCTCGAACATGTCACGCTCGAGGCGATGGAAGCGGTTGAAACAGCGAGCCCCGTTTTCGGTAAGACGGTTGTATTCACGGGGTCGCTCGAAAAAATGACGCGCGAAGAAGCCAAAGCCATGGCCGAACGTTTGGGTGCCAAAGTGTCGGGCTCTGTCTCGAAAAAGACGGATCTGCTTGTGGCGGGGCCCGGCGCGCGATCAAAGTTAGAGGACGCCAAGAAACATGGTGTCGAGGTCATTGATGAAGACGAATGGTTTCGTCGCGTGGGATCATAATCAGATCGCGCGCGTCGCCTTCTCTAACCAGGTCTTTGTCTCCTCATCGCAATAGGGCGAAACAATTGCGCGCGTCTTTGCGTGATACTCATTGAGCCAAGCGCGTTCTTCCGCCGTGAGCAGTGATACATCGACGAGATTAAGATCAATCGGTGCGAAGCTTAAGGTTTCAAATCCAAACATCTCGCGCTCGGCATTTTTGAAGTCACGCTTTTCGACGAGGATCAGATTTTCAATGCGAATGCCCCAATGGCCGGCTTTGTAATAACCGGGCTCATTCGAAAGCATCATGCCGACTTCAAGGGGAGTGACACCGGTTTTCGCAATGCGTTGCGGGCCTTCATGCACGGAGAGATACGACCCGATGCCGTGGCCTGTGCCGTGATCGAAATCGAGGCCGACATCCCAAAGCGGTTTGCGCGCAAAAGAATCAATTTGCGCACCCGTCGTGCCTTTTGGAAAAACAGCAGTTGCAATTGCGATATGGCCCTTCAATACCCGTGTGAAGCGGTCTTTCATTTCGTCTGTAGGCGTGCCGACGGCCATCGTGCGTGTAATATCTGTCGTGCCATCTTCATATTGCGCACCGGAATCAATGAGAAAGATTCCGTTTTCAATTTTGCGGTTTGACTCAACATAGACCTTATAATGCGGAATGGCAGCATTTGCACCCGCACCGGCAATGGAGGGAAACGAAACATCTTTCAAAACGCCTGTGTCGCAGCGACATTCTTCTAATTTTTCCGTAGCGCTGATTTCGGTGAGATGACCTTTAATGGCTTCGCGATCAAACCAGGCCAAAAATTTCGACATTGCCGCGCCATCACGCGCGTGAGCGGCGCGCGAACCTTCAATCTCGGCTTTGTTTTTTACAGCTTTCATGAGGGCTACAAAATCAGTGCCGACATCAGCGCTGCCACCGGCTTGTTCAATTTTTCGAACGAGGCGTGTGGCTGCGGTGGCGCCATCAAAGCGAACGCGGGCTTTCGCTTTTCCCAATCGATCAAGCGCAACATCTAGCACTGAGGGTTCCGCAATCTCGGCAAGGTTTGCAACCGCATCGCGCGTGGCGTTCGAAAATTTCCGACCATCCATGAAGAGTTCGGGTTTTCCTTGTTGCGGTATAATCGCAAAGCCGAGGGGTAAAGGCGTGTGACCCACATCGCCGCCGCGAATATTGAAAATCCATGCGACAGCATGAGCGTCCGTAATCACAACCGCATCGGCATTCATGTCTTTAAGTTTTGATTGAATGCGTTTGATTTTTTGATCCGCCTCTTCACCGGCATAAGCGGGGCGATGCAACGTAACGGGTGCAATGGGAATTGCGGGGCGATCTGACCAAACTGAATCGATAGGGTTTGAGTCGAGCGCCACGAGTGAAGCATCGATTGACGAGCAGGCTTCTTCAAGGCGTTTTGTTCCTTCATGAGTATGAAGCCACGGATCGAAACCGAGTTTCATTCCCGCTTTGACATTTTTTTTGATCCATTGCTCGGGCGGATGTTCAATCAAATGTTCCGGTTTGAATAGCGACGTGTCCACTTGTTCGCGTACCTGCACTGTGTAGCGCCCATCAACAAAAATCGCCGCTTTGTCATGAAGTACAATCGCTGCGCCCCATGAGCCGGCAAACCCAGTGAGCCACATCAAGCGTTCGGAGGATGCGGGTACATATTCATTTTGATGTTCATCCGTGCGGGGAACAACAAAGCCATCAAGGCCACGTTTTTTCAATTCTTCGCGCAAGGCTTTGAGATGCGGTGCCCCTTGTGAGGGTTTTGTTTTTTGCCCAAAGCTTTGAAAAATCGCTTGGCTCATAGAAAATGTCCTCGCACAAAAGAAAATTACATACGTTTAAGAGGATGGCCTGCCACGCGATGCAAAAGCAAAGTGGCCCAGCCATCAAGATTGATACGCTTTTGAAGATGCCAGCCTTGCAACCCATAGGCATTCACAACACCCGGCACATCATGCGCGAGCAGGCCGGAGAGTACGATATCCGCATCAGGCGATGCGATCTTAGCGATTGACGGCGCGAGCCTAATCAAAGGCCGTGCGAGAATATTGGCAAAGACGAAATCGTAATGGTGGCTCATCATCAAAGCCGGATGCGAAACGCCCTTCGCGACAACCGGTCTCACAAAAGCACTCGCGCGATTAAGTTCGGCATTCGAGCGCGCGGCGTCAACGGTGACCGGATCAATGTCACCCGAGGCCACGGCCGCACGCAACGCGTGTGCGGCAGCAATCGCGAGCACGCCTGTTCCTGTTCCGATATCGATGACATGACGTGGTCGACGTCGTTTCAAAATATGATCAAGCATCAGAAGGCAACCGCGCGTTGTGCCGTGATGCCCTGTGCCAAAGGCAAGCGCCGCTTCAATCTCAATGCCGATTGAGTTTACGCCGATGCGGTTCCGATCATGCGCGCCATGGACACGGAACCGTCCGGCTTCAACAATAGAAAGTCCATCAAGCGAGGCTTTCACCCAATCTTTTTCGGCGATTGTTTCGAAGGTCAAAGCCCGTGCGGCGTGTTCACTCACCGTCTCACGGATGAGCGCGCGCATCGCCTCTTCATCAGGGGCATCAGCAAAATAGACTTCTGTTCCCCATCGACCTTCCGCTTCATTTTCGAAAGCTGCGGCGGCTGTTTCGTTGGGATCAAAAGTTTCCATGACAATGTCAGCGACAGCGCGCGCCGTCCGCTCGTCTGAATTTAGCCGCATGACATGGGTGGGATTTTTTGGGGTGAGACCTTCAAGCATAATGTTCCGTCTAGCATCGGTTGCGGATGAGGGAAAGCCGAACCTCTTGCGGGATTTCGCGATCTGGCGAGAATACAAAAAGGGAAATGAACAGAGCGTCTATCCATGATGACCAACCCCTCAGCTCAAGAGCGCGAAGCCGCTGCAATTCTGTGGCGCCATTGGCAGGCGGGAGCTCGAATCGACGCGTTGCCGAAGGGGTTGCGCCCGATAGACCGCGCAGCCGGGTATCGGATCGGCGCTTGCGTGGCCGCGCATGCGGGAGAGCATGTGGTCGGGTGGAAAATTGCGGCCACGAGTAAAGCCGGCCAAGCCCATATCAATGTTGATGGCCCTTTAGGCGGGCGATTATTATCCGGACGAATTTTAAAGCCTGACTCCGCTGTAACGCTTGGCGACAATATTATGAAAGTGGCAGAGGTTGAATTCGCTTTCCGCTTCGCGAGCGCTTTACCCTCTCGTGGTTCGGATTATTCATTTGATGAAGTGATGGACGCGGTGCAAAGTCTTCATCCATCGATTGAGATTCCGGATTCGCGTTACAATGATTTCACCGCCGTCGGTGCGCCGAGTTTGATTGCGGATACGGCCTGCGCCTCATGGCTGATGATTGGTGAGGCCTTTGATGACTCATGGAGAATACTTGATCTCTCCGAACATGAAGTGCATGCGTTGAAAGCCGACAAGATTATTGCAAGTGGTGCCGGAAAAGCCGTGCTGGGCGATCCCCGCATCGCGCTTCACTGGCTTGTGAATGAAGTCGCCCACTATGCGGAAGGCCTCAAAGCGGGGGATGTCATTACAACAGGCACTTGTGTCGTGCCTGTTCCGATTGCGGGAGGCGATCACATGATCGCCGATTATGGCATTTTAGGGCGGATGGGCATTACGATTGTGTAATCAATAGAAATTAAATGACTAATGTCCACCGCCGCCGCGTGCGGGGTTGGCGCGTTTAATCGCCGGATTTCTTCAGCGCTTGCTGAGAGGCCCGCTTGAATTTCAGCAAGGGAAGCCGAGACAATTTGAATATCGAGAATGGCCATGAACATGCCAAACACCATGCCGGTGAAGGCTATAACACGCCGTGCAGTTAATACCGGCTGCGGCGGCCATGCTTGTGCGGGCGCGCTCATGGCTTTGTCGGATCAATCTCGACGGTAACCGAAAGGCCGGGGCGCAACAATTTCTCGCGTTTTAATTCATCCGGAAGCGCAATCCTTACAGCAACGCGTTGTACGACTTTGGTGAAATTTCCCGTCGCATTTTCAGGCGGCAGAAGAGAAAATTGAGCTCCTGTTGCGGGTGAGAGACTTTCAATACGGCCTTCAAACACGCGGTTGGGGAATGCATCAGCGCGAATTTCTGCGCGCATGCCGATTTTTAAAGAAGCGATTTGTGTTTCTTTCAAATTCGCTTCGACATAGACGCTTTCAAGTTGAACGAGTGCCAGAAGCCTCATGCCTGGTTGAATAAATTGTCCAAGCTGCA
>Ga0194133_10001892_pt1 | contig 34328 bp, 26 predicted proteins | sample TA2KigOf40mmetaG_FD_155448 | JGI IMG/M metagenome (GOLD analysis project Ga0194133, IMG submission 155448) | Freshwater microbial communities from Lake Tanganyika, Tanzania - TA2015055 Kigoma Offshore 40m | ecosystem: Environmental > Aquatic > Freshwater > Lake | place: Tanzania: Lake...
GCGCCGGCCGGTGACCACAACACGCACCGCACCCCACGTCGACGGCACCGGCGTCGGACCGGGGCGCGCCGCCGCCGCGTTCACCGCCCTCGCCGCGCTGCTCCTCGGCTGGGTGTGGGCGTCGAGCACCTGGTTCCCCGCCGACGGCGAGGACCCGGTCCGGTCGACCTTCGCCGGGTCCGGGCTCCTCGGCGGCTGGGTCCACTTCGACGCCGGGTGGTACTTCGAGATCGCGATCAACGGGTACTCGATGCCGCCCGGCCAGCAGGCGAGTGTCGCGTTCTTCCCGACGTACCCGATCGCGGTGCGCCACCTCACCCCCTACGTCGGCAGCGTCGAGCTCGCCGGGATCCTCCTCACGTTCCTGTGCGGCCTCGGGGCGACCGTGCTGTTCTCGCTCTGGGCCCGACGGAGGCTGGCCCCCGCGGCGCAGACCACCGCGCTCGCCCTGCTGCTGCTGCAGCCCTACGCGTGGTACCTCGTGGGCGCCGTCTACGCCGACGCCCTGTTCCTCGCCGCCGCCGTCGGGGCCTTCGTGCTGGCCGACCGCAACCGTCCGCTGGCGGCGGGGATCGTCGGTGCGGTCGCCTCGGCCACCCGACCGGTGGGGCTCGCGATCGTCGCCGGCCTCGTCGTCACGCAACTGGAACGACGCGACGCCCTCCGCTTCCGCAGCGGCGTGCCGCTGGGCCGCCTCGCCGACCGCCCGGGGCGACTCGGCCGCATCGCCGCCACGCGCGTCACGGTGCCGGTCGGTGTCCGCCTCCGCGCGCTCCGCCCGTCCGACGCCGGCGTGCTCGTCGCCGCGGTCGGGTTCGTCGGTTGGTGCGCCTGGTTGTGGTGGCGCTTCGGCGACCCGCTCGCCTTCTCGACCGTGCAGCGCTACTGGGCACAACGGTCCGGCCCTGTCACCTTCCTGAAGCTGCACCTCGGCGGGCTGATCCTGCTCGAACCGGGCGACAACGTCCGCTACATCCTCGGCTGTCTGCTGCAGGGCGCGCTCGTGTGCGGTGCGCTGGCACTCCTGCCTCGGATCATCCGACGGTTCGGGTGGGGACCCGGGGTGTACACGGCCGTCGCGCTCGGCCTCCCCGTCGTCGGCAGCAAGGACTTCCAGGGCACCGGCCGCTACCTGCTGGCGGCGTTCCCCGTCATCGCCCTCGCCGGCGAATGGCTCGCCAGCCGCAGCCCGCGCACCCGCCGGACCGTGCTCGTCGTGAGCGCGCTGCTGCTCGTGGTGTGGAGCCACCTGTACGCCCGCGGCCACTACGTGGCGTAACGGGCCTCGCCTCAGGCGAGCGCGCCGGCGATGACGAGATCGGCGATGCGGTCCTCGTCGTAGCCGAGGATGCCCCCGAGCACCTCGGCGACGTGCTGGCCGAGCGCCGGCGCCGCACCCGCCGGCTTCGGCGGGACCCCCTCGAAGCCGAAGCGCGGCGCCTCGATCGGGATCGAGCCGTGCACCGCGTGGTCGACGTGCGCCCAGTGCCCGCGATGGACGAGCTGCGGGTCGACCCACAGGCTGTCGGAGTTCACCGTCCGGTGCGCCCCCACCCCGATCGCCTGCAGCCGGGCGGCGAGCTCGTCGCCGTCGAACGCGACCGACCACGCAGCGACCGCAGCCTCGATCTCGGTGCGACGGTCGACCCGTTCCGCCGCCGCGAGCGCCGCCCACGCGGGATCGAACGCGGCGAGGTCGCAGAGCGCCCGCCACGCGGCGTCGGTCTCGCACACGAGCGCCACCCAGGCGTCGTCCCCGGCGACCGGGGTCACCAGGTGCGGGCACAGGTTCCGGTCGGCGTTGCCGTCACGCTCCCAGATGCGGCCGTTCACCTGGAACTCCATGAGCGCCGGGCCGAGCGCCCACATCGCCCCCTCGGTCTGGGAGAAGTCGAGGCGTGCACCCTCGCCGGTGCGGGCCCGACGGTGCAGCGCAGCGAGGAGACCGGCGACCGCCAGCCGCGGCGACAGGTAGTCGGTGTAGCCGCCGTAGGGGCCGACACAGGTGCGGTCGGGCCAGCCGGTCGTGTGGAAGAACCCCGCCATCGCGGAGCCGAGGTTGCCGAACCCGGCGTAGGAGGCGAGCGGGCCGGTCTGGCCGAGCAGCGACGACGACAGCAGGATCACCGACGGGTTCAGCGCCCGCAGCCGCTCGTAGGTGAACCCCCAGCGGTCGAACGCTCCGGGCGAGTACGCCTCGGCGACCACGTCCGCCCAACGGACGAGGTCCTCCACGACCGCACGGCCCTCGTCCGTCGTCGGGTCGACGCAGATACCGAGCTTTCCGGCGTTCGCGTTCAGGTACACGCCCGAACCCTCGGCGTCCGGCTTGTCCTGCCAGAACGGGCTCAGCGTCCGGCCCATCTCGATCCGGTTCGACGACTCGACCCGCACGATCGTCGCCCCGTGGTCGGCGAGCACCCGGGTGATCGAGGGGCCGGCAAGCGACCACATGAAGTCGAGGACCTTCAGACCCTCGAGCGGACGCCGCCCGGCGACCGCGGCCCGGTCCGCCGCGCTCGGGACGACCGGCACGGCCGGCCGGCGGTCGACTGCCGTCGCGAGCACGGCCTCGGTGTCCGCTCCGAGCGCGGGCGCTGCGCCGAGCGGTGCCGGACGACCCCACGACGTGGAGATCACCGGGCCGGGGAGCAACGCTGCACCGTCCTTGCCGGGGAGGTCGACCCGGTCCCAGTAGTCCCGCACCTCGAAGTGTTCGAAGCCGCACACGTCCGCGATGGTCGACGCGGGAGCGATGAGCAGCTTCCGGGCCATCGCCCCCTCGAAGAGCTCCTGCTTGGACTTCGTCAGACAGAACGCTGCGAGCACCGACTTCAGACGGTCGAACTCCTCGACCGTCTCCTCCCCGGTGTGGAGCTGGGTCCCGAACATGATCCAGTCCTTGTCCCGGGACGCCTCGTCGCAGCCCCCCTCCTCGTAGATCCACTCGAAGAGACGGCGGGTGAACGGGCCGACCGCGGCACCGAACAGGAACGTGATGGACACCGTGCCGTCGATGCAGGGCCACACGAGGCGCACGTCGATCGGCCCGAGCCGCATCCCGCCACCGATGCGCGCCCCCATCGTGGTGCCGTACGCGTGGGACAGCACCTGGGACTGGGTGGCCTGCATGACCGACTGCTGCGCCGAGATGTCCGCCCACCGACCGACCCCGGTCCGCTGCCGGTCGAAGAGCGCCACGAGTGCGGCGTCGGCGGCGTCCCCCGACGCGTGGAACCACGCCTGGGGCACGGAGCACCGCACCGGCGGGCGGTCCGCGTCGCCGGACAGGAGGAGCTGCCCGCCTGCGGCGAGCGCCACGAGATCGGGAGCCGACCAGCCGGCCTTCGGGCCGGTCGAACCGAACGGGGTGATGCTCACGTGGACGAGCGAGGGATTCACCCGGGCGAGGTCGGTGCGGCCGAGCCCAAGCGCGTCGAGCTCCCCCGGCGCAGCCGTCTCGAACAGCACGTCGGCGCCGCGGATCAGCTCGACGAACCGATCACGATCGGCGGCGGAGTCGGCGAGATCGAGCACCACGCTCCGCTTGCCCCGGTTCATCGACCAGTGCACCAGCGAACGGTCGGGGTCGACCACGTCACCGGCGAACGGCCCGAGCGTACGGGCCCGCTGACCGCCCGGCGGTTCGACCGCGAGCACCTCGGCGCCGAGGCCCCCGAGGATCTGGGCGGCGACGTTCCCGCGCTCGTCCGTCAGATCGATCACCCTGATGCCGTCCAGCATGCTCCACCCCCGTGACGTGACCTGTGCCACACCCTAGGTCCACCGCATGCGCCGGGGTGCGGCGGAGGGGCGGTACCCTTGGCCACTCCCGGAGGCCCACCGCACGATGACCCCCACCGAACGCTTCCCGAGCTTCACCTTCTTCTTCCCCGCGTGGAACGAGGAGGCGATCATCGAACGGACCGTCGCCGCCGCGCACGAGGCCGGGCGTGCCCTCGTCGCCGAAGGCGAGATCGAGGACTACGACGTCCTCGTCGTGGACGACTGCTCCACCGACCGCACGGGTGAGATCCTCGACGGCCTCGCCGCAGCCGACCCGCGGGTCCGGGTGATCCACCACGACCGCAACCGCAAGCTCGGCGGAACACTCAAGACCGGGTTCGCCGCCGCGGAAGGCGCCGTCGTCCTCTACACCGACGCCGACCTCCCCTTCGACCTGCTCGACGTCGTCAAGGCCATGCGCCTGCTGCGCCTGTACGAGGCCGACATCGTGTCCGCCTACCGCCACGACCGCACCGGCGAGGGCCTCCGCCGCATCGTGTACAGCTACGCCTACAACACGATGGTGAACACGCTGTTCAAGCTCCGCCTGCGCGACGTGAACTTCGCGTTCAAGCTCGTGCGGCGCGACGTGCTCCGGTCGACGCCGCTGCAGAGCGAGGGCAGCTTCATCGACGTCGAACTCCTCTGCCGGGCGAAGGCCGCCGGCGCGACCGTCATCCAGTTCGGCGTCGACTACTTCCCCCGCACCCGCGGCGTCTCCACGCTCTCGTCCTTCGGCGTGATCCGCACCATCCTCAGCGAGCTCCGCACCCTCTACCCGGAGCTGCGCCCGCTCACCCGGACCCGGACGTGACCGAGCGGATCCTCGTCGTCAACGCCGACGACCTCGGGCTCACCCCCGGGGTCTCCGCCGGCATCGTCGACGCCCACCGGGACGGCATCGTCACCTCGGCGTCGCTCCTCGCCGTCGCCCCCGGGTTCGGTGACGCCGTGGCACGACTCGGCGACGCCCCCGACCTCGGCGTCGGGGTCCACCTCGCCGTCGTCGGCGAGGACCCGCCGCTGCTCGGCGCACGCGAGGTCCCCAGCCTCGTCGGCCGCCGTGGTGACTTCCGCCGATCGTGGCGGCAGTTCCTGCCCCGCGCCGCCGCCGGTCAGGTCGACCCCGACGATCTGCGCCGCGAGTTCGCCGCCCAGATCGCACGCGTGCGCGCCGCCGGCGTGACGCCCACCCACCTCGACACCCACCAGCACCTGCACCTCTGGCCGCTCGTGCAACGCGTCGTGGTGGACCTCGCCGTGAGCGAGGGCATCCCCGCCGTCCGCGTCCCGACCTCCGCCGCCCGCAGCCCCCTCGGGCTCTACGTGCGCCGACTCGCCACCACGCTCCGCCGCAACGTGCACAGCGCGGGACTCGCCCACCCCGACGACTTCGCCGGTCTCGACGAAGCCGGCGCCCTCCTGCTCGAACCGCTCACGAACGCCGTCGACCGGCTCGGCCGCCGCGGCGGACGGAGCGCCGAGATCGGCTGCCACCCCGGTCGGGCGGACGACCCGGAACGCCGGCGCTACCGGTGGGGGTACGCCTGGCCCGACGAGCTCGCCGCGCTGTGCAGCCCCACCGCCCGCACCGCGGTCGAGCGGGCCGGCTTCCGACTCGGGAGCTTCGCCGCCCTGTGAGACCACTCCCCTCGCCTGCCGCCCGACGCACCCTCGCCGGGTACCGCCGCCTCCCCCTCGGCGTGCGCGCCCACGTCGCTCTGCGGTGGCGCACCTGCCCCTTCGAGCGGGTCGCCGCCGAGGTGCCGAGCGGTTGGATCCTCGACATCGGCTGCGGGCACGGCGCGCTGTCGCGCCATCTCGCCGGCCTCGACCCCGCCCGCACCGTCCGCGGCGTCGACGTCGACGCCCGCAAGATCGACGCCGCCCGCAGGGCCGGCGGATCGCTCGGCGGCCGGGTGTCCTTCGAGACGGTGCCGGTCGGCTGGCTGCCCGACCCCGAAGAGCGCTGGGACGGCATCGTCATCACTGACGTCCTCTACCTCCTCGGACGGGACGACGCGCTCGCGCTGGTGCAGGCGGCGACCGCCGCGCTCGCCCCGGGCGGCCGCATCGTCGTGAAGGAGATCGCGACGACCCCCCGATGGAAGTACCGCCTCGCCACCGGCCAGGAGCTCGCCGCGACCCAGGTCGCCCGCATCACCGAGGGCGACCACGTGGACTTCGTGCAGCCCGACGACCTCGTCGCCACGCTGCGCGACGCCGGCCTCGAGGTTCGCACCACCCGGATCGACCGGGGCTACCCCCACCCGCACCTGCTGATCGTCGGCACCCGGGCCGACGGCACCCGCCCGTCGGGCCGCCCGGCCGACCAACCGGACGCCGAGTACTTCGCCACGATGGAACGCCACGCGGGCGACCACTGGTGGTACCGGGCCCGGCGCGAAGTGCTCACCGACCTGCTCGACGGACGCGTGACGGCGGACAGCACCGCGCTCGACATCGGCTGCGGAACCGGCGAGGTGCTCGACCTGCTCGCCGAGGCCGGGGCCCGCACGGTCGCCGGAACCGACCTGTCCGACGACGCGCTCGCCGCCGCCCGCACCCGGGTCGGCTCCGGCACCGTCCTCGCCTCGCTCGCCGAACAGCTCCCCTTCGCCGACCGGTGCGCCGACGTGCTCACCTCCCTCGAGGTCGTCGAACACCTCGACGACGACCGGCGTGCCCTGCGTGAGTACGCCAGGGTGGTACGGCCCGGTGGAACCCTCGTGCTCACGGTGCCCGCCTACCAGGGCCTGTGGAGCCGCCACGACGAACGGGCCGGCCACCGTCGCCGCTACCGGATCGGGGAGATCAGCGACGTCGTCACCGCCGCCGGGTTCCGCATCGACCGGGCGAGCTACTACTTCAGCTACCTCGTGCCACCCGCCTGGCTCGCCCGCCGCACCCCGCTCGGCCGTCTGCTCGGCGACACCGACGACGAGTCCTCCGCGAACCCGGTCCTCGCCGCGGTGTTCGGCACCCTCGCCCGCCTCGAGCGGCGAGCCCTCCGGCGCCCGGATGCGCGCCTACCCTTCGGCCTGTCGATCCTCGTGGTCGCCACCCGCACCGACACCTGAACGAGGAGAGCCGGCATGGTCGCCTTCGGGATCACGCTCACCCGCATCGAGGGCGCTGCGGCGCAGGCCCGGGAGTTCGAGGAGGCCGGGTTCGACATCGTCGGCACCGGCGAACACGTGTCGTTCAACGTGTCCGTGTCGAACTCCTTCATCTCCCTCGCCGCCGCCGCCGGCGCCACGAGCCGTATCGAGCTCATGTCGACCATCGTGCTGGTCCCGCTGTATCCCGCGGCGCTCCTCGCCAAGCTCGCCGCCACCCTCGACGTCGCCTCCGGCGGCCGCTACCACCTCGGCGTCGGCATCGGCGGGGAACTCCCCCGCGAGTTCGAGGCGTGCGGCGTACCCGTCGCCGAGCGGGGCCCCCGCACCGACGAAGCCCTCGCCCTGTGCCGGCGGCTCTTCAGCGAACGAGAGGTCGACTTCGACGGGCGGTTCACCACCTGCCGTGGGGTGACCATCGACCCGGCACCGATCCAGCGTCCACTGCCGATCTGGGTCGCCGGGCGCCAGAAGGCGGCGATGCGCCGAGCCGCCAACCTCGCCGACGGCTGGCTGCCCTACATGTACACACCGGAGATGCTGCACGAGAGCATCGAGACGATCGACACGATCCGCCGGGCTGACGGGAAGCCGCCGATCCGACGCGGGCTGTTCATCTTCACGTGCGTGCACCCCAACGGCGACGAAGCCCGTCGCATGGCCGCCGAACGGCTCTCTAAGCAGTACGCGCAGGACTTCTCCCGCCTCGTCGGCCGGTACGCGCTCGCCGGCACCCCCGACGAGGTGGCCACGCAGCTCCGCCCGTTCCTCGACGCCGGCGCCGAGACGGTGATGCTCTCCTCCGCCTGCCACCAGAGCTACGTCGACGAGAACCACCGCCTGCTGGCGGCGGAGGTCCTCCCGGCGTTCCGGTGACCACCCTCAGGCGAGGGTGATCGCGCCCTTCTCCGCCCCCTGGGCGAGACGGGCGTACTTGGCGAGCACGCCGCTCGTGTAGCGCGGCTCGGGCAGCTTCCAGTTCGCCTGCCGGGCGGCGATCGTCGCGTCGTCGACGAGCAGGTCCATCGTGTGGTTCCGCACGTCGATCACGATCCGGTCGCCCTCGGCGACGAACGCGATCGGCCCGCCGTCGACCGCCTCCGGCGCGACGTGCCCGACGCAGAACCCGTGCGTCCCGCCGGAGAAACGCCCGTCGGTGATCAGCGCGGCGTCGGACCCACGGCCCGCGCCCTTCATGGCGCCGGTGATCGCGAGCATCTCCCGCATCCCCGGGCCACCCTTGGGGCCCTCGTAGCGGATCACGACGATGTCCCCGGGGTTGATCCCGCCGGCGAGCACCGTCTCGAGCGCATCCTGCTCGCCGTCGAAGACGCGGGCGGTGCCCTCGAACCGGTCGACGTCGATCCCGGCGACCTTCACCACCGCGCCCTGGGGCGCGAGCGACCCGCGCAGCACCGCGATGCCGCCGACGTCGTGCAACGGACGATCCCAACCGTGGATGACCTCGCCGTCCGGACCGGGCGCCTTCACCATCTCGAGGTTCTCCGCCACGGTGCGACCGGTGCAGGTGATCTCGTCGAGATGCAGCACGCCGCGCTCGGCGAGCATCTGCATGACGACGGGCACGCCGCCGACCCGGTCGATGTCGACCATCTCGTAGCGACCGTGCGGGCGGGTGTCGGCGATGTGGGGCACCTTCGCCGCGATCCGGTTGAAGTCCTCGAGCTCGAGCGGCACCCGCGCCTCGTACGCGATGGCCAGCAGGTGCAGCACGGCGTTCGTCGACCCGCCGAGCGCCATCACCATCGCGATCGCGTTCTCGAAAGCGGCCTTCGTGAGGATGTCGCGCGGCCGGATGTTCGCCCGCAGCAGGTTCATCACCGCACGGCCCGACGCGAACGCGAAGTCGTCACGCCGACCGTCCGGAGCCGGCGCGGATGCCGAACCCGGCAGCGACAACCCGAGCGCCTCGCCGACCGACGCCATCGTGTTCGCCGTGAACATGCCGGCGCAGGAACCCTCCGACGGACACGCCTTCGACTCGATCTCGTGCAGCTCCTCGGCGGAGATCGACCCGGTCGCGTACGCGCCGACGGCCTCGAACACCGACACGATGTCGAGCATCTGCCCGTTGTGCTCGCCCGGCAGGATCGACCCGCCGTAGAGGAACACCGTCGGCATGTTGATGCGGGCCGCTGCCATCATCATCCCGGGGAGCGACTTGTCGCAGCCGGCGAGCGCGACGAGTGCGTCGAGCCGTTCGGCGTGCATCACGCACTCCACCGAGTCGGCGATGATCTCCCGGCTCACGAGCGAGGCGTGCATGCCCTCGTGCCCCATCGAGATGCCGTCGGACACGGCGATCGTGCAGAACTCGAGCGGGAACCCGCCGGCGTCACGCACCCCGTCCTTCGCCCGCTTGGCGAGCCGGTCGAGCGGCATGTTGCAGGGGGTGACCTCGTTCCACGACGACGCGACGCCGACCTGCCCCTTCGACCAGTCGTCGTCGGTCATGCCGACGGCACGCAACATCGCCCGGGCCGGCGCCTTCTGGTAGCCGTCGGTGACCTCGTGGGAACGGGGCTTCATGTTCTCCGCCATGGGCACGGACACTAGTGCCGGAGGGCCCACCGGTAGGCTCCGCGCCCGATGGGTGTGCGCCGACCCGATGTCCTGCGTCCCGACCCCTCCGACCGGGAGTTGTGGCGGCTCACCGTGCCGGCGTTCGGTTCCCTCGTCGCCGAACCGCTGTACGTGCTCGTCGACACGGCGGTCGTCGGCCATCTCGGCACCGAGGAGCTCGGCGGACTCGCGCTCGCCTCGGCGATCCTGCTCACCGGCTACGCCGTGTTCATCTTCCTCGCGTACGGCACGACGGCGGCCGTCGCGCGTCTCCTCGGCGCGGGCGAGCAACGGCGGGCCGCCGAGCAGGCAATCCAGGGTCTGTGGCTCGCCGCGGGCCTCGGTGTGGTGCTCGCGCTCGCCGGCGTCCTCGGCGGCCGGTCGCTCATCGCGCTGCTCGGCGGCCGCGACGAGATCGCTGCCCACGCCTGGACCTACCTGAGCATCAGCCTGGTGGGCGTGCCCGCGCTGCTCGTCGGCCTCGCCGGGGTCGGCTACCTGCGCGGCCTGCGCGACACCCGCACCCCGCTCGTGCTCGCCGTCGGCACCGCCGTCGGGAACGGGGTCCTCGAGGTCGTGCTCATCTTCGGGTTCGGGTACGGGATCGGGGCCTCCGCCCTCGCCACCGTCGTCGCCCAGACCGTCGCCGCCTCGGTGTTCGCCGCCCGGGTGGTCGGCGCCGCCCGCCGCCACGGCGCCCCCCTCGGGCCGCAACTCGGCGCCATCCGTCGGCTGCTCGTCGTCGGGGTCCACCTCCTCGTCCGCACCGCCGCCCTCCGCGGCTCGCTTCTCGCCGGTGTGGCCGTCGCCGCCGGCCTCGGCGGGGCCGAGCTCGCCGCCTACGAGATCGGCTTCCAGCTCTGGACCCTCGGCGCGCTCGCGCTCGACGCCGTCGCCATCGCCGCACAGACCGTCGTCGGCGGCGCACTCGGCGCCGGGGACGCGGTGGCCGCACGGCGACTCGCGGCCCGGGCGATCCTGTGGTCGACCCTCGCAGGCGGCGTGCTCGGCGGCGCGCTGGCCGTCGGGCGCGGCGTCCTCCCCGGCGTGTTCACGCCCGACCCCGACGTCGCCGCCCTGCTCGCCGGCACGCTCGTGCTCGTCGCACTCGCCCAGCCGCTCAACGGCGTCGTGTTCGCCCTCGACGGCATCCTGATCGGCGCCGGGGACCAGCGGTACGTCGCCGGGGCCATGGCCGTGGCGTTCGCCGCGTTCCTGCCGGCGGCCTACGCGGTCGGCCAGGGTCGCGGCGGTCTCGCCGGGCTGTGGGCCGCGCTCCTGTGGTTCATGGTGGTGCGGGCCCTCGGACTCGGCCTGCGGTTCCGCGGCGACCGCTGGGCGGTCGTCGGCGCCGTCAGGTGAGCGCCTGGGCGCGGCTCGAGAACCCGCCGAGGTGCGACGTGTCGTTGTACGCCCGCAGCTTCCAGTCCTCGCCCCGGACGACGAGATGGTGGATCGAACCGTTGTCGGCGCCGGTGAACGCGAACGGCTGCGACCCGGTCGCATGCGCGAGGAGCGCCCCGATGACCCCGCCGTGCACGAAAACCGCCACCCGCTCGTCGGGGTGTCGGCCGTGGATGCGGTCGATCGCCCCGACGCACCGGCGGCGCAGCTGGTCGAAACTCTCCGCGCCTGGGATGACCCCCCAGTCCTGACGCTGCTGCATCTCGACGTAGAGCGGGTCGAGGTCGGCGGCCTTCTTTCGCAGCAGTCCGCCCTCCCACTCGCCGAGGTGGATCTCCCGGAGGTCGGCCTCCACCGCCGGCGTGATGCCGAGCGCCGTGGCGAGCGGCGCCGCCGTCTGGTGGGTGCGCACGAGGGTCGTCACGTAGATGGCGTGGATGACCTCGTCCCGCAGCCGCTGCCCGACCTGCTCCGCCTGGGCGAGCCCGTCGGGCGCGAGCGGCGGGTTGCCGTGACCGTCGACCCGTTCGAAGGGCTGTTCCGGCCGGAACGGCGCCGACTCGCCGTGACGGACGAGCAGGATCTCCGTGCTCCCCGGCTCCGGCTGGAACCGGATCTGCCGGATCGCCACGCCGGACGGTTCGTGCTGTGTGCTCACGGACGGCGAGGCTACCCGCCCGCTCGGGCGGCGAGCAGCGCGGTGACCGCCTTGCCGTCGGCCTGACCCCGGGTCTGCTTCATGACCTGTCCGACGAAGAACCCCGTGAGCTTGCCGCGGGCGCGTTCGTCGCCCTCGACGTAGCGGGACCACTCCTCGGGGTTCGCCGCGATCACCGCGTCGACCGCCCCTGCGAGGGCGTCCGACGCCATCGCCTCGTAACCCTTCGCCGCGGCGATCGCCGCAGGATCCCCGGACCCGCCCTCCGCGACCAGGGTCGCGAGCACGTCCTTGGTCTGCGTCGCCGTGAGCGCGCCGGACGTCTCGAGCGCGACGAGTGCGGCGAACGACAAGGCGGTCAGGGCGTCCGCACCGTCGACCGCGAGGTTGTGCTCGATGTGGGTGAGCACCCGGTCCGCATCGGCGCCGAGGGCGATCGCCGCGACCGCCAGACCGTCGAGACCTCGGGCGACGGCCACCACGACCTCACCGTCGGACGGCGGTCGTCCCGCCGCGTCGGCGAGCGTGCGACGACGGTCCGCCGGCAGCGGGGGCAGCGCCGCACGGATCTCCTCGACCCACGCCGGGTCGGGCACGACGGGGACGAGATCCGGTTCGAGGAAGTAGCGGTAGTCCTCCGCGTCCTCCTTCGACCGACCCGAGAGCGTGCGCCCCGACGCCTCGTCCCAGTGTCGGGTCTCCTGGCGGATCGCCTCCCCGGCCTCGAGCAGTTCGACCTGTCGGGCGGCCTCGTAGTCGATCGCCCGGCCGAGCGAGCGCAGCGAGTTCACGTTCTTGATCTCGCAGCGCGTCCCGAAGGGGTCGCCGGGCCGTCGCACCGACACGTTCGCGTCGACCCGGAGCGATCCTTCCTCCATCTTCCCGTCCGACGCACCGATCGCCACGAGGACCTGCCGGAGCTCCTCCACGTAGGCCCGGGCGTCCTCGGAGTTGCGCAGGTCCGGCTCGCCCACGATCTCGAGGAGCGGCACGCCGGCCCGGTTGTAGTCCACGAGCGCGTGGTCGGCTCCGCCGATCCGGCCGCTGCCACCGACGTGGGTCGTCTTGCCGGTGTCCTCCTCGAGATGCGCCCGCGTGATCCCCACCCGCGTCCCCGACGGCAGCTCGAGCCACCCTCCAACGTTGATCGGCTCGTCGAACTGCGAGATCTGGAAGTCCTTCGGCATGTCCGGATAGAAGTAGTTCTTCCGGGCGAAGGTCGACGGACGGACGTCGCAGTGCAACGCGAGACCCACCCGGACTGCGAGCTCGACCGCACGTTCGTTCAGCACCGGCAGCGACCCCGGCAACCCCAGACTCGTCGGATCGACGTTCGTGTTCGGCGCCGCACCGAACCGGTTCGGCGCAGCGGAGAACAACTTGGTCTCGGTCGCGAGCTCGACGTGCACCTCGAGGCCGATCACCGTCTCCCAGCCGTCGGTCGTCATCGCCCCGCCTCCAACACCGCCGCCGCCCGGAACAGGGTGGTCTCGGCGAGCGCCGGACCGAGGAGCTGCACCCCGACCGGCAACCCGTCGTCACCGACCCCGAAGGGCACCGACAACGCCGGGTGCCCCGTCAGGTTCGAGGGGATCGTGCACACGTCGTTCAGGTACATGGTCAGCGGGTCGGCGGTCTTCGCGCCGAAGGGGAATGCCGTCGTCGGCGACGTCGGCGACAGCAGCACGTCGAACCGTTCGTACGCCTCGGCGAACTCCCGGAGCAGCAGTGTTCGCACCCGGAGCGCCTTGCCGTAGTAGGCGTCGTAGTAGCCCGCCGACAGCGCGTAGGTGCCGAGCATGATCCGCCGCTTCACCTCCGGACCGAACCCGGCGGTGCGGGTCGCCCGCTGCATCTCGAGCGTCGTCGGTGCATCGACCCGCATCCCGAAGCGGACCCCGTCGAACCGGGCGAGGTTCGACGACGCCTCCGCCGGTGCGATCACGTAGTAGGCGGACAGGCCGTACACGCAGGACGGCACCGACACCTCCTCCACCGTCGCCCCCGCCGTCGCGAGCACGTCCGCCGCCCGGCGGGTGGCCCGCAGCACGTCCGGCGCGATCCCCATCCGGTCGCCGACGAGCTCGGCGATCACGCCGACCCGCAGCCCGGCGACCCCCTCGCCGAGCACGGCCGACGTGGCCGACACCGGGTCGGGGATGGACGTGGCGTCGAGCGGGTCGACCCCGGCGATCACGTCGTAGGCGAGCGCCGTATCGGCGACGGTCGCGCCGAAGGGGCCGACCTGGTCGAGCGACGACGCGAACGCCACGAGGCCGTACCGGGACACCCGCCCGTAGGTCGGCTTCAGGCCGACCACACCGCACAGGGCCGCCGGCTGGCGGATCGACCCGCCGGTGTCCGACCCCAGCGCGAGCGGTGCGAACCCCGCCGCGACCGCCGCCGCCGAGCCGCCCGACGAACCGCCCGGCACCCGACTCGGGTCGTGGGGGTTGCGGGTCGGCCCGAACGCGGAGTTCTCCGTGGAGGAACCCATCGCGAACTCGTCGAGGTTGGTCTTGCCGACCGCGATCGCCCCGGCGGCGGCGAGGCGGGTGACCACGGTGGCGTCGTAGGGGGGCACCCACCCCTCGAGGATCCGTGAGCTGCACGTCGTCGGCACGCCGCGGGTGCAGAGGTTGTCCTTCAGCGCCACGGGGACCCCGGCGAGCGGTCCGGGATCGATCCCCTCCGCGACCTTCCGGTCGACCGCATCGGCCGCGGCGAGCGCCCGATCGCCGGTGACCGTCGTGAAGGCATGCAGCTCGCCGTCACGCGCGGCGATCCGGGCGAGATGCTCCTCGACCACGTCACGCGCCGAGCGCGCGCCCGACCGGACCGCGGCCGCGATCGCCCGGGCATCCCCGGCGCTCACGGCTCCTCCCCGAGCACCGCCGGCACCCGGAACCGACCGTCCTCCGCGGACGGGGCCGCCGCGAGCACCTCGTCGCGGTCGAGCACCAACCCGACCACGTCGGCGCGGAACACGTTCCGCAACGGCAACGGGTGGGCCGTCGGCGGCACCCCCTCGAGATCGAGCGCCTCGATGTCGGCGACGTGGTCCAACACGGCACCGAGCTGTTCCGTGGCGCGGTCGAGCTCGTCGTCGTCGAGATCGAGCAGCGCGAGCCGGGCGACGTGCGCGACGTCCTGGCGCGAGATCCGGGCGGGCATGGCGTCGCATGCTAGGGGGCGCCACCCGGGCCGGACCGACCGTAGGCTCGGCGCCGTGAGCGAGCAGCACCCCTTCCTGTCCACCGCCTGGATCGAGGCGGCACGAGCCCTCGGCGAGACCTACCGAGGGCGGATCACCCCACCGGCGATCCCGATCCGCATGAACCAGGTGATCACCGAGACCCCCGACGGTGCCGACATCCTCGCCCACCTCGACAACGCCGACGGTGAACTGCTGATCGAGCTCGGCCACCTCGACGAGGCCGAACTGACGGTCACCGTGGACTACGCCACGGCCCGGGCGATCTTCGTCGACGGCGACGCCGCCGCGGCGATGGCCGCGTTCCTCGCCGGCAAGATCCGCGTCGAGGGCGACGTCACCCGCCTGCTGCTCCTGCAGGCGCAGACCCAGCAGGCCGACGTCGATCCGCTCGCCCACGAGCTGCACGCGCGGATCAAGGAGATGACCGCCCCCTGAGGGCGCGACCCGATCAGTTCTGCTGGGTGATGATGCGGATCGGCGACCCCTTCGGTCGCTGCGCCCCCGCAGGTGGGTCGGTGGCGAGCACCCGCCCACCCGACGGTCCGACGATCGCCGTGACCGTCCACCCGGCGGCCACCAGCTGATCCTCGGCCTCCCGGCCGGTCAGCCCGCTGAGGTCGGGCACCGTGAGCGGTGGCGGCCCCGACGACACGACGACCTCGACCGCGGAACCCTTCTGCACCGCGGTGCCCGCGACGGGCCCGGTGCGGATCACGCGGCCGGCCGGCACGGTCTCGCTCGCCTCCGCGACATCGACGACGACGAGTCCGAGCGCGGTGAGCTCCGCCCGGGCCTCCTCCGGCGTCGCGCCGGCGTAGGAGCGCAACTCCCGGAGCTTGGGGCCGACCGACACCGTCACCGACACGGTGGTTCCCCGGTCCACGAGCGTGCCCACCCCGTCGATCTGCAGGATCGTGCCCGGCGCAGCAGCCTCGTCGAACCCGTCGACCCGTCGGAGGGTGAGTCCGGCCGTGGCGAACGCGTCGACGACGACCGGGTCGTCGACCGCCCGGCCGACGAGCGGGGGCACCGCGACCTGGGTCGGACCGACCACCCGGACGAGCGTCAGGGTGCCGCCCTCACGCAGGCGTTGCCCCGGTGCCGGGGACTGTCGGAGGACGGTCCCGACGGCCGCGTCGTCGGAGCGTTCGTCGACAAGGTCGAGTTCCCAGCCCGTCTCTCCCGCAGCGATCTCCGCCCGCACGTCGGCCACGGCCCGGCCGACGAAGGACGGCACCGGCGCCGACGGTGCGAGCAACGCGAACCGGCCCGTCACCCCACCGACGAGCACGGCGGCGGTCAGTAGCGCGACGAGGACGAGGCCGAGCCCGGCGACGCGCGCCGGCCCGAACCGTCGGCGCCGGGCGGCGACGAGGGCGACGGTCGTCGGGTCGGGGTCGACCGACGGCCCGGTGGCGGGCACGCCGACCACGGTCGTCGCGTCACCGGCAGCGGTCGGCGCGGCGGAACCGATGGCACCGGGGAGACGGAGCGGCGCCGGTGCTGGGAGGTGCTCGGCGGCGCGGAGGAGCGCTTGGCCGAACTGCGCCGCGCTCGACCGGACCGCAGGGTCGGCGCTCCCCGCGGCGACGAGCGCCGGGGCGAGCGGGCCGAACCGGGCGGGGTCGACCTCGACGTCCGCCCCGGCACGGAGCCGGAGCGTCGCGGCGGGGTCCGCACCGACGCCGGGGACGGTGCCCGTCACGCACTCGACGAGCACGAGAGCGAGCGAGTACACGTCGGAGCGGCCGTCGAGCGGCGCAGCGGCCGCCTGCTCGGGCGAGAGGTAGCGGACGGTGCCGAGCACCACGCCCTCCGGTTCGGTGTGGGAGGACTCCGCGAAGGCCCGGGCGAGACCGAAATCCGCGATGCGGAGGCGGCCGTCCTCGCCGAACAGGAGGTTCGCCGGCTTCACGTCGCGGTGCACGAACCCGCGACCGTGGGCGTAGTGCAGCCCACGACAGGCCTGCAGGCCGACGGCGAGCGCCTGCGAAGGGGTCAGCCGCTCCCCGGTGTCGAGCAGGTCCCGCAGGCTGCCCCCCTCGAGCAGCTCGGTGACGAGGTAGGGGACGGCGGTCGGGTCGTCGTCGGCACCGTCGCGACCCCAGTCGTGCACGGCGACGACGTTCGGGTGGTTGAGCGCCGCGGCGGCCTGCGCCTCGGCGTGGAACCGGCGCACGAACACGGCGTCGGCAGCGAGACCGGGGTGGAGCACCTTCACGGCGACGCGGCGACCGAGCCGCACGTCCTCGGCCGCATACACGGTCGCCGAGCCCCCCGCACCGATGGGTCGGAGCAGGCGGTACCGGCCGCCGAGCACGCGGCCGCCGAGATCGACGGGGTGCACAACCGCCACGGACGGACACGGTACTGCCACCCACGGTGGTCACCGTGGACCCCGGATACGGACAGGGCCCGGCCGTGCACCACACTGGGATGGTGCGCACCAAGCTCTCCAAGGCCGTCTTCCCGCTGCTGATCCTCCTCGGCATCGGATTCTTCGCTGCGGCGGGCATCTTCGGCCGCACCGGCGACTCGGCGCCCGCCGAGCGACCCGGCCTCGAAGCGGTGCAACCCGTGAACCGCGCCGAGGCGCAGGCACGCCAGGTGACCGTCATCGCCGACCTCGAACCGGGCTACACCGGCACGCTCCGCCTCAACGACCGGGCGATCCCACCCGCGCAGCTCGAGCCCGACGACGGGCTGAACAAGCTCATGTTCCGCCCCGGCGAGGGCAAGGTCGTCACGTCCTTCAGTGGCCGGGAGAACTGTGCCGAGGTGACCTGGTGGCGGATCGAGCTCGGACCGTCGAGCGCCGGCGCCCCCTACCGGTGGTGCTTCAACGTCAGCTAGCGCCGACGTCGGGAACCGCACCCGTCTCGAGCAGTGCCGCGAACCCCGCTGCGTCGATGACGGGCACGCCGAGCTCCCGTGCCTTCGTCAGCTTCGACGCCCCCGGGTCGTCGCCCACCACGAGCACCGACGTCCGCCGGGACACGCTGCCCGGTGAGGTCCCGCCCCGGGTGGTGATCGCCGCCTCGACCTCCTCGCGGCGCATGCCGGGGATCGCCCCGGTCACGACGACCGTCATCCCGGCGAGCAGCGGCGGGACCTCGGCGGTCTCCGGGCCGGCGAAGTTCAGCCCGGCTGCCCGGAACCGCTCGAGCAGGTCCCGGGCCACCTCCGACCGGAAGAACCCGGCGACGGTCGAGGCGATCACCGGACCGACCCCGTCGATCGCCGCGAGCTCCTCCTCCGACGCGGCGGCCAGCCGGTCGAGGTGACCGAAGCGCCGGGCGAGGAGCTGCGCCGTGGCCGGCCCGAGGTGACGGACGTTCAACCCGACCAGCAGGTTCGCGAGCGGACGCCCCCGCGACGCGTCGATCGCCGCGGCGAGGTTGCGCACCGAGACCTCGCCGAACCCCTCGAGGGTCCGGATCCGCTCGAGGTCGAGGGAGTACACGTCGGCCGGGTCATGCAGCAGACCGAGGTCGACGAAGAGCCGAACGCGTTCCTCGCCGAACCCCTCGATGTCCATCGCCCCGCGTGAGGCGAAGTGCACGATCCACCCCTCGGCGCGGGCGGGACACGCCTCGTTCGTGCAGTGGTGGTTCCCCGCACCCTCGGGCCGCACGAGCGGGCCGCCGCAGCGCGGGCACGCCGCCGGGAACACCCAGGCCGCAGCACCCGCCGGCCGGGCCGGCAGCACCGGACCCACCACCTCGGGGATCACGTCGCCCGCCTTGCGCACGACGACCGTGTCCCCCGGTCGGACGTCCTTCAGCGCGACCTGCTCGGCGTTGTGCAGCGTCGCCATCTCCACCGTCGAGCCCCCGACCGTCACCGGTTCGAGCACCGCGAACGGTGTCGCCCGGCCGGTCCGACCGACCGAGACCTCGATCCGGAGCAACCGCGTCGTGCGCTCCTCCGGCGGCAGCTTGAACGCCACCGCCCAGCGCGGGGCCCGGGCCGTCGACCCGAGCCGATCGCGGGGTGCGAGCTCGTCGAGCTTCACCACGACCCCGTCGATCTCGTAGGGGAGGTCGTGGCGGTGGCGCACCCAGTGGTCGCAGAACGCCGCAACGGCGTCGATCCCCTCGAGCACACGGAGCTCGGGGTTCACGGGGAAGCCGAGCCCGCCGAGCCAGGCCAAGGCCTCGCTGTGGGAACGCAGGTCCGGAGCACCGTCCGCTGCGGCGACCTGGTAACTCCAGAACCGCAGACCCCGTGACGCCGTGACCGAGGCGTCCTTCTGCCGCAGCGATCCGGCGGCGGTGTTCCGGGGGTTCGCATACCTGCGTTCCCCCGCAGCGTCCTGCGCCGCATTCAGCGCTGCGAACGCGTCGAGCGGGAGGTACACCTCGCCGCGCACCTCGAGGCGACCCGGCAGCGGGACCGCCAGCGACCCGGGCACGTCGCCGATCGTGCGCACGTTCGCCGTGATGTCCTCGCCCACCCGACCGTCGCCACGGGTGGCCGCCTGCACGAGGACGCCGTCGACGTAGGAGAGCGCCACGGCGATCCCGTCGATCTTCAGCTCGCATGCGTAGCGGACCGGAGCGTCGTCGTCGGCCGCGCGGTCGAGGAGCCGTTCGAGCCGTTCCCCCCACGCCCGCAGCTCCGCCTCGTCCATGGCGTTGTCGAGCGAGAGCAACGGCACCCGGTGGGTGACCGGCGCGAACGCCCCCGTCGGCGCGGCACCGACCCGCTGCGTCGGGGAGTCGACCGTGACGAGGTCGGGCCGGTCCGCCTCGATCGACCGCAGCTCACGGACGAGCGCGTCGTAGTCGGCGTCGGGGATCTCCGGTTCGCCGAGCGCGTGGTACCGCTCGTCGTGGTGGGCGATCAGCGCACGGAGTTCCGCGGCACGGGCGGCGACGGCGTCGGCGGGCACGGCGTCGATGCTACGTAGCGCCCGGGACACGGTCGGCGCGTCAGCGCCCGGCCCGCACCGCGGTGGCGAGCTCGTCCACGAGCGAGTACGTGGCCGCCGCCTGGCCGACCGTGTGGCGCCCGAGACCACCCGCCGGGGTCACGAGCGCCTGCTCCCCGAGCCGGTCGAGATCGCACCCGCCGACCACCAGCTCCGACCACAACGTCGACAGCGACCGGCGCAGCGGGGTCACCGACTCCCCGACGGGGCCCTCCGTCGGCACGGCACCCCACGCGACGATCCCGCCACGGTCGAGGAACGACGCCAACGCCGTCGCCCCGAGGGTGACCAGCGTCCGATCCTCCGGTACCGGTACGGCGAGGAGCTGCGGACCGGTCTGCAACACGAGCGGCCAGTCCATCGCCGCAGCGTTCGGGTCGCGACCCCGGCGGCCGTCCGTGCACCGAAGACCGGCGAGGGCATGCGGCTCGAGCGCGGCGAGCACGCCCGAGACCAGATCGAGCGCGTCGTCCGCCGCCACGGGGAACGCCGGGTCCAGGCACCCCCGCAGACCCGGCTCGTCGACGAGCACGACCGGCTGCACGCCGGGCGCACGGTCGGCGACGAGGCGCAGCAGCGCGGTCGCCCGGGTGCGTACCACCGTGTCCGCCGCGGCGAACGCCACCGGATCGGGCACGCCGGCCGCGGCGAGCGCGAGACCGAGGGTGACCGGACCGGTGAGCTGGAACTTCGCCGGGCCCTCCCGGATCGCGACGGCGTCGAGGAACCGACGCAGGGTCGCGTAGGGCGCACCGAGGAACCCGGTGTCGCCGAAGGGGGCCTCCGGGTCGACCAGCTCGGGGTGCACGACGAGGGTGCCGTCCGGTGCGACCGCCACACCGACGATCCCCCAGGCGGCCTGGGCGATGCGCCGCTCCAGCGGGGAGCGGTTCGGGAGCTGGGGCACGGCGGGAAGGGCCGACTGGCGTTCGAGGACGAACCGGACAGCGTCGGTCGGATCGTCGTGCGGCAGGGTGCCGATCGAGGTGGTGCGTCCGAGCGACCGCACGTCGGCCGGGGTCATCACCGCTCGCACGCCGACCTCCCCAGCTTCCCCGGACCTCCGACGGGTCCGCAGGACCAGGACGGTAGCGATCCCACCCGACGCGGTGCGAACCCGCCCGCGACGCAACCGCACCCGCCGGCTGGCCGACCGGCACCTCCCTGGAGCACGATCTCCGGACCATGTCCACCCGCCTGCGCCCCGTCATCGTCCTGGCGGTGCTGTGCTGGGTGGCCCTCCCCCTCACCGCGGGTGCTGCGATCGGTTCCGCGCTCGCCGACTCCCCGAGCGCCGTGCGGACGGTCGCGTTCGTCCTCGCCTGGGGCGCCTGGGTGGCCGGCCTCGCCGCGCTGCTGCTCCCGCACCCGCTCGGGGTGACCGTGCTCCGCGTCTGCGCCGTAGCCGTCGTGGGCGGCACCGCCTGGGCGACCGTGGTCGCACCCGGAGCGACCCTGCACCTCGTCGGCCTCGCCGTCGCCGCCCTCGCCGCCGGTACGACCCAGCACCCCGAACTCGTCGACCGATGCGTCGACGGCGGCTCCTACGGTCCGGAACGACGCTTCGCCCTGCGGACCCCGGTCGTGCTGCTCGCCGGGCCGGTGCCCCTCGCCGCGGCGGTGGTCGCGGCCGGCCTCGGCACGGGTCCGCTGCTCGTCGCGGCAGGGCGGATCGTCCCCGGCGTCGTCGCTCTCGTCGTGGGCCTCCCCGCCGCAGTCGCCGCCGGGCGGGCGCTCCACGGGCTCGCCGCACGGATCCTCGTGTTCGTGCCCGCCGGGTTCGTGCTGGCCGACCGGGCGGCGCTCGTCGACCCGGTCCTCGTGCGTGCCGCTTCGCTCGACCGGCTCGGTGTCGCCGAGCGGACGACGACCGCGACCGACCTGACCCTCGGCGCCGCCGGGCTCGTCCTCGAGGCCGACCTCGCCGGGCCGATGACGGTCGGGCGACGATCGGGTCGCCGGGACGCCACCACCACGGAGCTCTCGGCGTTCCTCTTCAGCCCGCTCCGCCCCGGGGCGTTCCTCGGGGAGGCCGCCGCCCGAGGTCTGCGGGTCGGCTGATCCTCAGCGGGCGGTACCACCGCCGAGCACCTCGTCGGGCGCGTCGGCGTCGTAGCAGACGACGGACTGCCCGGGGGCGACGCGCCGTTGCGGTTCCTCCCATCGCAGCGCCACCGCGCCCGGGTGGTGGGCCACGCGGGCGACGGCGACGCGGCCGTGTGCAGAGCACTGCACGAGCACCCGTTCCCCGTCCGCCGGGGGGCCGTCGGCCCAGACCGGGTCCCCGAGCACGACCTCCCGGACGAGGGTCGCCTCGGGCGGGCCGACCACGACGGTCGCACCGGCGACGTCGACGTCCACCACGTACCGGCCGGCCGCTGCGCCGGCGAGCCCGAGCCCCCGTCGCTGTCCGAGCGTCACGAGCTGCACAGCCTCGACGCTGCCCACCTCGACACCGTCGAGGTCCACGATCCGGGCCGGCCGCAGCGGGATCCGCTCCCCGAGGAACGTCCGCCGGCCGCCGTCGCCGGCGATGAAGCACACGTCCTGGGAGTCCGGCTTGGCCGCGGTGCGCAATCCCGCCGCCGCGGCGATCGCCCGCACGTCGGCCTTGGTGCGGTCACCGACCGGGAACACCAGGCGGTCGAGCACGTGCCCGGTGAGCATGTGGAGCACGTAGGACTGGTCCTTCGCCGGGTCGAGTCCCCGCCCGACGCGCCGGGTCCCGTCGGGCCGCACGACCACCCGGGCGTGGTGGCCGGTCGCCACGGCGTCGAAGCCGAGCGCCGCCGCCCGGGCGACGAGCAGGTCGAACTTCACGTGCCGGTTGCACTCGATGCAGGGGTTCGGCGTCCGGCCGGCGACGTGGTCGGCGACGTAGGGGGCGACGACGTGGGTCTCGAAGGCCTCGGCGAAATCGAAGACGTGGTGGTCGACGCCGATGCGGTCGGCGACCCGTCGGGCGTCGTCGACGTCGGCGACGGAACAGCAGCCCCGGTCGGCTGGACCACCCCACAGGCGCAGCGTGACCCCGACGACCTCGTGGCCGTCACGGTGCAGCAGGTGGGCGGCGACGGAGGAGTCGACCCCACCGGACATCGCGACGAGCACCCTCACGGTGCGACCTCCCGCAGACGGTCGACTGCGGCGGCGAACACCTCGACCGCCCGGTCGCAGTCGGCCGTCGTCGTGCCGTGGCCGAGACTGAACCGCAGCGCCCCCCGACCGAGGTCCGGATCGACACCCATCGCGTCGACCACGTGGGATCGGCGCCGGGCCCCGCTCTGGCACGACGACCCTGCGGACGCCCGGACCCCGCCCTCGTCGAGCAGGAACAGAAGCGGTTCGCTGTCGACCCCGCGCACGCAGACGTGCAACGTCCCCGCCACCCGCTCCGCCGTCGGGCCGAGCGTCGGAACGACCCCGGGCACCGCGAGGACCCCGGCCGCGAGCCGGTCACGGAGCCCCTCGACCCGCGCCACGGTGTCGGTGCGGTCGGCCGCGGTCGCCGACGCTGCGGCCGCGGCCGCGGCGATCCCCGCCACGTTCGGCGTGCCGGCGCGCCGGCCGCGCTCCTGGGTGCCGCCGACCAGTCGGGCGGCGAGGCGGACCCCGTCGCGCACCACGAGCACCCCGACGCCCTGCGGCCCGCCGAACTTGTGGGCACTCACGGTGACGAGGTCGGCCGAGGCCGTCGTGCGGGCGACGTCGGTCCAACAGAACGCCGCCACCGCGTCGACGTGGACGACGGCCCCGGGGGCGTGCTCCCGGACCACAGCGACGAGGTCCTCGACGGGCTGACGGACCCCGGTCTCGTTGTTCACGGCGAGGATCGACACCACGGCGACCGGGCCCGCCGCGGCGGCCGACCGCAGCCCTTCGGCGAGCACGTCCGGGCGCACCACGCCGTCCCGGTCGACCGGCACGGTCATCCCGCCGCGTGCGAGGACCGGGTCGAGGACCGCATGGTGTTCGACGGCCGAGCACACGGCGAACGCTCCCGGTGCCGCCGCGTCGAGCACCCCCTGCACCGCGAGGTCGTCGGCCTCGGTGCCCCCCGACGTGAACACGACCGCCCCCGGGTCACAGCCCAGCAGCTCGGCGAAGGTGTCCCGGGCGTCATCGAGGACCCGGCGGGCGGTCCGGGCGTCGCGGTGGGACCCGGAGGGGTTCCCGACATGCGTCGCCCACCGCTGCCAGGCCTGCGCCGCTTCGGGTCGGAGCGGCGCGGTCGCCGACCAGTCGAGGTAGACGGTCTCCGCAGCCGCCGTGCGTGTCACCCGGGTGAGGTTACCGGCGACCGGTACGATCGCCCGGGCCGACGGGGAGCGCGACGTGCAGGGGTACCGACCGGACAGCTACGGCGACGGGTTCGCCGACGTGTACGACGACTGGTACGGGGACCTGCCCGGCCTGCACGACACCGTCCGCACCGTGCACCGACTCGCCGCCGGCGGCCCGATCCTCGAGCTCGGCTGCGGCACCGGGCGCCTCGCCGTCCCCCTCGCGCACCTCGGTGCCGAGGTCCATGGCCTCGACGCGTCGGCCGCGATGCTCGACCGCCTCCGCGCCAAGCCCGGTGGCGACAGGGTGACCGTGCACGCCGGCGACATGGCCGAGGTCGAGGTGGGCGCCGCCGGCCCGTTCACGGTGGTGTTCATCGCGTTCAACACCCTGTTCAACCTGCCGTCGGAGGACCTGCAGCGGCGCTGCTTCGACCGTGTCGCCCGCCACCTCGCCCCCGGCGGGTGCTTCGTCGTGGAGTGCTTCGTGCCCGGCGACCCCCCCGAGACCGTCCGCGACGCGGTCGAGGTGCACACCCTCGATGCGGCACGGGTGGTGCTGCGGATCAGCCGTCAGGACCCGGACGCGTCGACGTTGAGCGGCCAGCACGTCGAGTTCACCGAGGCCGGTGGGGTCCGACTCCGCCCCTGGCACCTTCGCTACGGGACACCGGAGGACCTCGACCGGTTCGCCGCCGCCGCCGGCATGCACCTCGAGGAGCGCTGGGCGGACTGGACCGGCCGCCCCTTCGACGACGAGTCGACCGCACACGTGAGCATGTACCGCGCTGGACCGGCGCCCCGCCCGGCGGAGTAGCGTGCGCTGCCGATGACGGAGCTTCGGCACAACCCGCTCTCGGGCCGCTGGGTGACCATCGCCGGGGAGCGAGCGCACCGACCCTCGGACTTCGTCCCGCGCCGCCTGCCGGTAGAGGCCGAGCCGAACCGGCCCTGCCCGTTCTGCCCCGGGAGCGAGGAGGCGACCCCGCCGGCGCTCGAGACCTACGGGCCGCAGGGACGGTGGCTGGTCCGGGTCGTGCCGAACCTGTACCCGGCGTTCGCCGGCTCCGGTCCGTTGCAGGTCGCCTGCCACGGTCCGCTGCACCGCAGCGCGCCGGCGACGGGGATCCACGAGGTCCTGATCTTCAGCCCTCACCACCGGCTGAGCTGGGCCGACCTGTCCGACGCGCAGGCCGGCCTCGTCATGGCGGCGATCCGGGACCGCATTGAGGACCACCGGTCCACCGCCGGCGTCGAGTACACGCAGGTGATCGTGAACCACGGGCGCGAGGCCGGTGCCTCCCTCGAACATCCCCACGGCCAGCTCCTCGGCATCCCCTTCGTGCCGGGCGAACTCGACGAGGAGCTCCGCGCGTTCCGCGCCTTCGCCAAGGAGAACGACGGGGCACCGCTGCTCGACACGGTCGTCGCGGACGAGCTCGCCGCCGGACAGCGGATCGTCGTCGAGGACGAACGGGCCGTGGCGATCGCGCCGTACTGGAGCGGAACGCCCTACGAGCTGCTCGTCGTCCCGCGCCGGGCGCGGGCCCGGCTCGACGAGGCCGCCCCCGGTGACCTCGCCGCGGTCGCCCGGGTGTTGCGGGCCTCGCTCGGGCGCTTGCGCGCGCTCCTCGGCGACGTGGCCTACAACCTGGTGTTCCACACCGCACCACACCGTCAGGTCGGACCCGACGACGAGCGGCTGTTCAGCTGGCACGTCCACGTGCTCCCGCGCACGACCACGGCCGCGGGGTTCGAGCAGGGCACCGGCGTGCGGATCAACGTCGTCCCCCCCGAACGCGCCGCACTCGAACTCGGCGAGGTCGGCGACTGAACGTCGTACCGGCGGTCGACGGCCTCAGCCGTCGAGCACCCGCCAGCGCGCCCGGGCGGTGGTGCAGATGCCGACGTCGTCGGAGAGCGTCGCCTCCACGACGTAGTGCGGAGGGGACTCCTCGACGACACGCGCCTCGACGGTGAGCACGATCTCGGTCCGTGCGGCACGCCGGAACCGCACCTGCAGCTCAGCGGTTGCGCAGGCGAGGGGTGGTGGCAGCAGCAGACCGAGCGCCGCACCCATCACCTCGTCGAGGACCGCTGCCTGGATGCCGCCGTGCACCGTGTGCTCCCGGCCGCACTGGTGCTCAGGCGCCCGGTAGGTCGACCGGACCGTCCGTTCGTCGAGAGGTTCGAACCGGAGCTGCAGCCCCGTGTGGTTGTGCGGACTGCACCCCCAGCACGTGTTGGCCGGATCGGCGGGGTCGACGGTCTGGCGCACGACGCGGACCCTACCGGGCGAGGGCGAGGAGCACCGCGCCGCCGAACGCCGCCACTGCGACGGCGACGGCGACGACCACACCCCCGGTGCGCCCGTCCCGCGCCGCCGGCACACCGAGCGACGCCCCGACGAGCGCCCCGCCGGCCAGACCCCCGAGGTGGCCGCCGATGGAGATACCCGGCACGACGAAGGTGATGACGAGGTTCAGCGCGAGCACCCCGCCGAGACCGCCGTCGAAAGGGTTGCCGCCCGCCCGCCACTGCAGCACGGCGAGCGCGCCGAACAGGCCGAACACCGCGCCGGACGCGCCGACCGTCGGGGCGTAGGGCGACGTGAGCAGCACGCCGAAGGACCCCGTGCACAGCGACGCGCCGTAGAGCGCGGCGAACGCCGGCCGGCCGATCACCGACTCGAGGACCCGCCCGAGGTTCGCGAGCGCCACCATGTTGAAAGCGAGGTGGAGGATCCCGGCGTGGAGGAACCCGGCGGTGACGATCCGCCACCACTCCCCCGCAGCGACGCCCACCTCGGCACCGGCGGCCGGGTCGTACAGCCGGGCGAAGAGTGACCCGTCGGGCAGCGACGGCACGGCGAGGACCGCCGCGAAGACGACGACGTTCACGACGACGAGCGCCCGGGTCACCGCGCCCATGGCACCGGGTCGGGCCGCCGCCCAACGGCGGGCGGGCTGCACGACGGTGGTCGCCGCCGCCCCGGCGCAGGACGGGCAGTGGAACCCGACCGAGGCGGACCGCATGCAGTCGGGGCACACCGGGCGTTCACAACGCTGGCAGGCGACCGCGGCACGGACGGCGGGATGGCGGTGGCAGGTCGCGTCGGGGTTCACGCGACCTCCTCCGGAGCGAACCAGGTCACGGCGAGCGGCGGCACGTCCACGACGATCGACGCCGGACAACCCTGCCAGGGGACGTCCTCGGCGACCGCGACGCCGTCGGACCCGGCGACGGGACGCCCGGTGCCGCCGAAGCGGACGTCGTCGGTGCCGAGCACCGGCACCCATCGCCCTCCGGTGGGGACCCCGACCCGGCGTCCGTCCCGTGGGACGGGGGTGAAGTTCGCGACCGTCACGACGTGGGTCGGGCGGGCGGCGTGAGCGTCGGAACGAAGGAACGCGAACACCGAGCTCTCCCGGTCCTCGACGTCGAGCCAGCGGAACCCGGCCGGGTCGTCGTCACCCCGCCACAGCGCCGGGTGGGTGGCATGGACCGCGTTCAGCTCGGCGACGAGTGCGGCGACCCCCAGGTGGGCGGGGTCGTCGAGCAGGTGCCAGCCGAGGGTGCCGGACTCGTCCCATTCCCACGGCTGGGCGAGCTCCCCGCCCATGAACAGCAGCGGTGCGCCGGGGTGCGCCCACATCCAACCGTAGAGCGCCCGCAGGGTCGCGAACCGCTGCCAGTCGTCGCCCGGCATCCGGCCGAGGAGGGACCCCTTGCCGTGCACCACCTCGTCGTGGCCGAGCGGAAGGACGAACCGTTCCTCCCACGCGTACCAGAGCCCGAAGGTCAACAGGTCGTGGTGGTGGCGCCGGTGCAGGGGGTCCTCACCCGTGTACCGGAGCGTGTCGTGCATCCACCCGAGGTTCCACTTCCGGTCGAAGCCGAGACCGCCGTCGGCGGGAGCGCCCGTCACCCGGGGCCAGGCCGTGGACTCCTCGGCGACGGTGAGCACCCCGGGGTGGTGCGCATGCACGGAGTCGTTGAGTTCCCGGAGGAAGGCGACCGCCTCGAGGTTCTCCCGGCCGCCATGCTCGTTCGGCGCCCAGGCGCCGTGCGGCCGCGAGTAGTCGAGGTAGAGCATCGAGGCGACGGCGTCGACCCGGATCCCGTCGACGTGGAACTCCTCGACCCAGTAGCGGGCGTTCGCTACGAGGAAGTTCCGCACCTCCGGCCGGCCGTAGTCGAAGGTGAGCGTCCCCCAGTCGGGGTGGTCCGCCCGTCGTGGGTCGGGATGCTCATAGAGCGGCGTCCCGTCGAAGCGGGCGAGCGCGTGGGCGTCACGCGGGAAGTGCGCCGGGACCCAGTCGAGGAGCACCCCGATCCCCCGCCGGTGCAGCGTGTCGACGAGGTGCCGCAGATCGTCCGGGCTCCCGTAGCGGGCGGCCGGGGCGTAGTAGCCGGTGACCTGGTAGCCCCAGGACCCGCCGTAGGGGTGCTCGGCGACCGGGAGGAGCTCCACGTGGGTGAACCCGAGCGCCTCGACGTGGTCGGCGAGCCGGTCGGCGACGTCGCTGAACCCGCACGGCCCGTTGCCGTCCGGGCGGTCGGGGCACCACGAACCGAGGTGCACCTCGTAGATCGCGAGCCGGTCGTCGGCTCGGCGCACGGCGCGCGCCGCAAGCCATTCGGCGTCGCCCCACGGGAAGGGGGTGGCGTCGAGAACGACGGACGCCGTGCCCGGGGCCGCCTCCGCACGACGGGCGACCGGGTCGGCGCGGAGGTCGAGTCGACCGGCTGCGTCGACGAGCTCGTACTTGTAGCGGGTCCCCGCCGGGAGCAACGGGACGAAGATCTCCCAGAACCCCGACGCGCCGAGGTTCCGCATCGGGTGGCGCCGCCCGTCCCACCCGTTGTGGTCGCCGACGACCCGGACCGCCCGGGCGTTCGGCGCCCACACCGAGAACGCCACCCCCTCGACCCCCTCGTGGCGGATCGGCCGGGCGCCGAGCACCTCCCACAGCCGCTCGTGCCGGCCCTCGCGCAGCAGGTACAGGTCGAGGTCGCCGAGCGTGGGCGGGAACCGGTACGGGTCGCCCTCGTTCGCCCGGCTGCCATCGGCGAAACGCCACTCGATCCGGTAGCCGCCCGTGGGTCGATCCTCGAGCACGAGCTCGAACAGGCCGTCGTCGTGCACCCGGCGCATCGTCCGCACCGCCCCGTCCGCGGCGACCGCCGCGCGCACCGCTGCGGGGTGACGGGCCCGGACGACCCAACCGCCGTCGTGCGGGTGGATCCCGAGCACGTGGTGGGGGTCGGTGTGCTCGCCGGCGAGGAGCGCGGCGAGCTCGCTCGGATCGCAGGTGGGACGGGCCGTTGCCACAGCGGGACCACGGTACCGACTCACCCCGACGTGACCGACGCCTCCTCGTCGAGGGAGAACCAGAAGAAGCCGTACGGCGGCAACGTCACCGAGTAGGGCACGTCCGTGACCTCGGGGAACCGGGCGGCGCCGGGCAGGGCCACGGGGACCCGGCCGGCATGGTGGGCGAGGTCGAGCAACGCCGGCTGCGAGCGACCGGACAGGTTGTTCACGCAGAGCACGGTCACCGGCCCCCCGTGGGCGCCCTCCTGCCCGACCGCCGCATGGCGCAGGAACGCGAACACCGCCGGGTTCGGGGCATCGAGCACCTCGAAGCGACCGGTGCCGAACACGGGGGTGTCGCGTCGCACGGCGAGCATCGACCGCAACCAGTGCAGGAACGACCCGCGGTCGCGGCGCTGCGCCTCCACGTTCACGCGCTGGTACCCGTAGACGGGATCTATGAGCACCGGCAGGTAGAGCTGCGCGAAGTCCGCCGTGGAGAACCCGCCGTTGCGGTCGGGCGTCCACTGCATCGGGGTGCGCACCGCGTCGCGGTCCCCGAGGTAGATGTTGTCGCCCATCCCGATCTCGTCGCCGTAGTACACGACCGGGGTCCCCGGGAGCGACAGCAGGAGGGCGTGGAACAGCTCGGCGAGGCGGCGGTCGTTGTCGATGAGGGGGAACAGCCGCCGGGCGATGCCGATGTTCCGCTTCATCTTCGGGTCGGTGGCGAACTCGGCGTAGAGCTCGTCCCGCTCCTCGTCGGAGACCATCTCGAGGGTGAGCTCGTCGTGGTTCCGCAGGAACAGGCCCCACTGGCACCCCTCCGGCAGATCCGGCGTCTGGCGCAGGATGTCGGTGATGGGGTGACGGGACTCGCGCCGGGCGGCCATGAACATGCGGGGCATCAGCGGGAAGTGGAACGCCATGTGGCACTCGTCGCCGTCACCGAGGTACTCCACGACGTCCGCAGGCCACTGGTTGGCCTCGGCGAGCAGCACGCGACCGGGGAAGGACCGGTCGACCTCACGCCGCAGCCGCCGCAGGAACGCGTGCATCTCGGCGAGGTTCTCGCAGTTCGTACCCTCCCGTTCGTAGAGGTAGGGGACCGCGTCGAGTCGGAAGCCGTCGAGGCCGAGCCGCAACCAGTGGCGGACCACGTCGAGCATGGCCTCGCCGACGTCGGGGTTGTCGTAGTTGAGGTCCGGCTGGTGGTGGAAGAACCGCTGCCAGCAGTACTGGCCCCGCGCTGAGTCGAACGTCCAGTTCGACGTCTCCGTGTCGGTGAAGATCACCCGGGCGTCGGGGTACCCGGCGTCGTCGTCCCGCCACACGTCCCAGTCCGCCCGCGGGTTCGTGCGATCGAGCCGCGACTCCTTGAACCACGGGTGCTGGTCGGACGTGTGGTTCATCACGAGGTCGGCGATGATCCGGATCCCGCGCCGGTGCGCCTCCTCGATGAGGTCCACGAGTTCGTCGAGGATCCCGTAGCGCGGGTGGACGGTGAAGAAGTCGGAGATGTCGTACCCGTCGTCGCGTAGCGGCGACGCGTAGAACGGGCGCAACCAGAGGCAGTCCGCGCCGAGCCACTCGAGGTGGTCCAGCTTGCCGATGAGGCCCCGCATGTCGCCCGTGCCGTCGCCGGACGCGTCGTGGAACCCCGGCGCGGACACCTCGTAGACGACGGCCCGTCGGTACCAGGTCAGGTCGGTGGGGTCGGGAAGTCGCCCGGGCACCATGCGGTGTACCCGATACCGGTGCGGCGAACCCTGCTCGGTAGGGTCGGTCGGGTGAAGGCCCGGCACCGGTTCACCGTCCGCCCCTATCTCCCCGCGGAACTCGCCGCCCTCGACCGCCTGGCACGGAACCTGCGGTGGAGCTGGGACCGACCGACGCGCGAGCTCTTCGAACGGATCGACGCCCGGGCATGGGCGACGTACCAGGATCCGCTCCTGCTGTTGCAGGTGACCGCGCCGGAACGCCTCGACGAGCTCGCCGGCGACGCCGCGTTCCTCGCCGAGACGGACCGTCTCGACACGGCGCTCGACGCCTACCTGACCGACCCCCGCTGGTTCCAGCGGCGCGGCGACGGGTTCCGTGTGGCGTACTTCTCACCGGAGTTCGGCATCTCCGAGACGCTCCCGCAGTACTCGGGCGGTCTCGGCGTGCTCGCCGGCGACCACCTGAAGGCTGCATCGGACCTCGGCGTCGACATCGTCGGCGTCGGCCTCTTCTACACGCACGGCTACTTCCGCCAGGCGCTCTCCGTCGACGGCTGGCAGCAGGAGCGCTACCCGACGCTCGATCCGCACGCCATGGCGCTGACGCTCCTGCGGTCGGGCAGCGACGGTGCGCCACCGTTGCGCGTCGAGGTCGCTCTCGGCACGACGACAGTCGCGCTGCAGGTGTGGCGGGCGGACGTCGGACGCGTCCCGTTGTACCTGCTCGACGCGAACCTCGAGGAGAACGACCCGGCGCTCCGGGCGATCACCGACCGGCTCTACGGCGGTGACACCGAGCACCGGCTCCGCCAGGAGCTCGTGCTCGGGATCGGTGGGGTGCGGGCACTGCGCGCCATCGGTGAGCACGCCGACGTGTTCCACACCAACGAGGGCCATGCCGGGTTCCTCGGTCTCGAACGGATCCGGGAACTGGTGTGCCAGGACGGCCTGTCCTTCGACGAGGCGGTCGCCGTCACCCGTGCCGGCGGCCTGTTCACCACCCACACCCCCGTCCCCGCTGGCATCGACCGGTTCCCCCGGGAGCTGATGGAGCGCTACTTCGGCGCCTGGTGCACCACGTGCGGGGTGCCGTTCGAGGATCTGATGGCGCTCGGCCACCGCCCCGACGACGCCGACGACCGGTTCAACATGGCGGTGATGGGTCTCCGTCTCGCAGGTGCGTCGAACGGTGTGTCGCAGCTCCACGGGGACGTCAGCAGGCAGATGTTCGCCGGGTTGTGGCCCCAGGTCGCCACCCACGAGGTCCCGATCGGGTCGGTGACCAACGGCGTGCACGGCCCCTCGTGGGTCTCCGCCGAGGTCGACGGCCTGCTCGAGCGGGCGGTCGGCGCCGACTGGTCGATCGCTCCGGCGCCGGCGTGGGACGCGGTGCGTGCCGTCCCCGCAGCTGACGTGTGGTCGGCGCGCCGTGCGGGCACGGAACGGCTCGTCCGGTTCGTCCGCACTCGGCTCCGGCACGCGGCGCTCGCCGCGGGGGCGGCACCGGCGGAGGTCGCCTGGACCGACGAGGCGCTCGATCCGGACGCTCTGACGATCTGTTTCGCCCGCCGGTTCGCCACCTACAAGCGGGCGACGCTGCTCCTGTCCCAACCGGAACGCCTCCGGAGGCTGCTGCTCGAGGCCCAGCACCCGGTGCAGTTCGTCTTCGCCGGCAAGGCGCACCCGGCCGACGACGAGGGCAAGGAGTTGATCCGGCGGATCGTCACGTTCTCCCACGACCTCGGGATCCGGCACCGGTTCGCGTTCGTCGACGACTACGACATCGGCGTCGCCCGCCTCCTCTACCAGGGGGCGGACGTCTGGCTGAACACGCCACGCCGTCCGCTCGAGGCGTGCGGCACCTCCGGGGAGAAGGCGGCGCTCAACGGCGCGTTGAACTGCTCCGTGCTCGACGGGTGGTGGGCCGAGCTCTACGACGGCGACAACGGGTGGGCGGTCACGTCCGCGCCCGACGTCGACGACCTCGAGCGACGCGACGCGATCGAGGCGGAGTCCCTGTTCGGTCTGCTCGAGCAGCAGATCGTCCCGCTGTTCGCCGAACGGGACGCGGCCGGCCTGCCGGGCGGGTGGATCGACCGGATGCTGCGGGCATGGCGATCGCTCGGCCCCCAGGTGACCGCCCACCGCATGGTCCGCGACTACGTCGAGCGCTGGTACGAACCCCTCGCCGTCCGGTCGATCGCGCTGGGCCGGACCGGCCACGCCGAGGCCCGCGAGCTCGTGGCGTGGCGGCACCGGGTCGAGCAGGCGTGGCCGTCGATCCGGGTCGACCTCGCCGAGGGGCCGGCGGTGCATCTCGAGGGATCGGAGACCGTCTCGGTCGAGGCGACCGTCACCCTCGGGGGTCTCGACCCGGCCGATCTGACGGTCGAGGTGGTCCACGGCCGGATCACCCCCGACGGCACGATCGAGCTCCCGATCGTGCTCACCGCCGAGGCGTCGGGTGCATCCGACGACGATCGGCAGCGCTACCGGGCCTCGTTCCGCCCGGGCGCGGCCGGCCACTACGGCTGCACGGTGCGGGTCCTCCCCCGCCATCCCGACGTCGACCGGCACGCCCTTCCCGGGCTGATCGTGTGGGCCTGAACGCGTCGGAGGTTCAGGCGAGCTGGTCGAAGAGCCGGTCGGCGGCCGTGTAGGGGTCGATCGCGCGTGCCTCGATCGCGGCGAGGAGCTCGGCGGTCCCGGCGGAGGACCACGCCCGTTCCGCCCGTTCGAGGAGGGACTCCACGACGATCCGACGGAGTTCCTCGTCGCGTCGCTGCGCCCGCCGCCGCTCGAGGTCGCCGGCAGCGCCGAGGTGCTCGCGGTGCGCCTGCACGGCCTCCCACAGCTCGGTCACGCCATCGCCGGTCGCGCCGACCGTCGCGAGGATCGGCGGTCGCCACGCGCCACGACCGGCACGGCGTCGGTACTCCTCGGACCCTTCGGACAGCTCGAGCATCTGCTCGAGGTCACGTCGGGTGTCGTTCACCCCGGGGCGGTCCGCCTTGTTGATCACGAACAGGTCGGCGATCTCCATGAGTCCGGCCTTGTTCGCCTGCACCGAGTCACCCCAGCCGGGGTTCACGACGACGACGGTCGTGTCGGCCGCACCCGCGACCTCCACCTCGACCTGTCCGACCCCGACGGTCTCCACCAACACCCACGGGAACCCCACCGCGTCGAGGACCCGCACCGCGGCGGGCGTGGCGAGTGACAGCCCGCCGAGGTGACCACGGGTCGCCATCGACCGGATGAACACGCCACGGTCGAGGGTGTGGTCGGACATGCGTACCCGGTCGCC
>Ga0194133_10001894_pt1 | contig 34316 bp, 28 predicted proteins | sample TA2KigOf40mmetaG_FD_155448 | JGI IMG/M metagenome (GOLD analysis project Ga0194133, IMG submission 155448) | Freshwater microbial communities from Lake Tanganyika, Tanzania - TA2015055 Kigoma Offshore 40m | ecosystem: Environmental > Aquatic > Freshwater > Lake | place: Tanzania: Lake...
CCTCTTGTTGAATCTTATTTCGGGCGTAGTTGATGTATCATCATCGTCGCGGTTATTACTCATGTATTATTGTTGATTGTTGATTGTTGATTGTTGATTGTTGATTGTTGATTGTTGATTGTTGATTGTTGATTGTTGATAAATATTTGTGAAGATCGAATCAACATCTGGCGTTAGTCGCATCTTGGTTTGAATTTGGTTCGGGCGTTTCTCGCCTTTTGTCCCGCCTTTTCGCTGAAGGTAAATATTGGGTGATAAATGAACACATGTTTTTTTTGAAACAGCGGTTTCGTATAAGGTATCGACCAACTTTCCAGTAAATACATCTCTTGAACAAATATCCATCTTTTTGATTTCGCTAGTGACACGGTCACTTTCTGTTTTTATGAAATAGTGTGGTTGTGTGCTTTCTTCGCTACCCAAGATGTTCTGTAACAATACCTTCTCTCCGACACTCTTACATACTGTTTTCCGCTCGTTGTTTTTGTCTCGTAGACAAACCGCCATCAAAGTCTCAGTCAGTTCCGGTGATTCAGGACACATTTTATCTACATCGCGGCGGTCGATTGAAAATCCGCGACCAATCATTTTTGAACTCGCACAAGTGGCCGCCGCGGTTGCTGTATTTTTCACTTGGGCAGAACAATACGTTCCATCATCAAATTCAATTTTGATGTCACTTTTCTTCGGATGTGGCCGGCAGTCCATTTTTGTAATCGTTTTTATCGGCTTTTCGAAATATGCTTCTAAACTCACCTTGATATTTTCTTGTTTTGTCATCATTTCTTCTGCGTCAAATCCGCTTTTCGCAATTTGACTACCAGTAAGGGCTGGATTTTCCATATTCAGTTGATTTCGGTTATGTATATATAAGTATTTCAATTTTATTGCTTTATCTTCATTTTATTGCTTTATCTTCATTTTATTGGTTATCATGTGTCCTCTTCTTCTTCTTGTTTTGCGTGATAATGTGTGACGGATACGAGACCCCCGAACAATCTTGAAACTACAACGCGGTCCACATACCGGTTTCATCAGCTTACGCGTTATGTGTTCTTGATGTTCCAATATAATATCCACCATGTTACGATAAAACGGTCTAAATTTCGCACGGTTTTTCCTAAGCTCGGCAAATGAAAACCACCGAATCTCAGCTTTTTCAAGGAGCCCATTATGCGGGTTCTTCTTCGCGGCGGGCAAGTATTTCTCGAAGAAACGATAATTGTTCGAGTAATATTCTTCTAGTTTTTCGTCATATTCGGTCTTAAAAACGATGGTCGTATATGTCTTAAATTTCAGTTCCGCAATTTTACGCCGAACCGCCACCTTTTTGAGCGTGGTCTGTGAACCTAACAACCCGTTGAGTTCTTCGCTTCCTTCTCTCGTCGCGGCTTCTAATATGGTCTCATTCCGCTTCGTGCCTCCGCCGAAATCCGCCCATCCAGGTGTATCGTTCAGTTCATTCTCTCGACCAAACAATAAATAAATCTCGCCCTTATGAACAGCCGCCGGCAATAATCCGGCTCCAACCATTCTATGATGTCGCGGCGGTTTTGATCTATAATTTATGAATTACTACTATACCTCGATATAAAATAAATTGAATATATCTATGAATTATGTATGGATATAAACGCATTTATATTATTTATGTATTTATATGAATACAAACGCCGCACAATATGCTAAAATCAACGATCATGAATATAATTACAACGATCATGAATGGAACGACCACGGGGGCGACGGGGGCGACGGGGGCGACGGGGGCGACGGGGGCGACGCGGTCGACGGAGATAAATATTACACATCACCCTTTTCCATACTTCCAACCGATGAAGATCGAGAGACAATTATCAACGACGCGCTTGATGAACTGGCCGACGTTGCGCGAGAGAATATATTGGAATTCAAACGCGAAGACTTCGATACAGAAGAAATCGTTGGAACGTGGATTGACAGCTATTTGTGCGACTACTTCTCGGAATTCATCGAACCTGTGAAATCAGATTTCTCTGCCGCAACCGCAGCGGAAGCAGACGCATTAAATGAAGTCATGGAAGCGTATATTCGCGACTTATATGATGAGATCACCGAGAGATTTTATGATGAAATCGCACCACCACGTGTATCGCCAGCGACACATACCTCTGCCGAGACCGCCGAGACCGCCGAGACCGCGTCGATGACCGCCAAGATTCGTGCACTTCAAGAAAAACCGCAACCAGACCAACGAACGCCTGAATGGTATGCCCGACGTAATAATTTAATCACGGCGAGTGCGGCTTCAAAAGCGTTTGGCTCACAAGCATCAGTCAATCAACTTGTCTATGAAAAGTGTAAGTGTCAGACAGAAGCGGCTGCGGTGGCGGCAGAGGCAGCGCGAACAGGGTTGACTGCGAATCAGAGTCCGCCAGCGCCACCACTTCAAGGTTCGGTGAATTCACCCCTTCACTGGGGGCAGAGGTATGAACCCGTTACAGTTATGGTATATGAACACCGAAACAAAACGACGTTGGGTGAATTCGGGTGTATTCAACATGACAAGTATCCATTTATTGGTGCGTCACCTGATGGAATCAATATTGATGCCGCATCGCCGATTTATGGCCGGATGGTGGAGATTAAGAATATCGTGAATCGAGAGATTACCGGACACCCGAAAGAAGAATATTGGATACAAACTCAGATCCAAATGGAGGTATGTGATCTAGATGAATGCGATTTCGTGGAAACCCGATTCAAAGAATATGAGAGTAAGGAAGAATATGACGCAGACGGAACAACCAAAGAAGGGTATACGGCGAAGGGGAATGAAAAAGGAGTCATTCTGTGGTTTCAAACCGCGCCGGCACTCACACAATATGGGAATATCGCGACACCGACGCAACTCTACGAATATGCACCGATCGGTGCTACACCGTATGAATATGATAAATGGGAAGTGGAAATGTTTACGAAACATGAACGCCTCGGAAGTATATGGGTGCGGACGATTTACTGGTATTTGGACGAATACAGTTGCGTTCTTGTTCGACGAAACCGACTTTGGTTCGAGGAGGCGGTGAAAGTCCTTGCGCGTGTATGGGCGATGATCGAAGAAGAGCGAGAGACGGGATATGAGCATCGTGCACCGGTGAAACGACGGACGGCGGGGGCGGCCGGAATGGAAAGCGAAATGAAAATTATAAAACTGGAAAGTGCGATTATTCCGACGACGAATAACAATACCCATGAATTGTCACGAAACGAAATCGAAGCAACGGCGACGAATATGGCGACCTTAATGGCGATAAACAACACTATTACAAACAAAAAATATGGTGGAACAAGAGGCAAAAGCGGCGGGGGAGGCGGCGGCGGACATGTTGCGAAAGGACCGTCAGAGGTTCTTATCAGCTGTTTCAAACTCGATGACCTTGAAATAGATGAGAGTAAGGTAGAATGAAATAATAATAAATTGTCGTAAGCTGGAATATTTTATTTTTCAACTCGTCGCATAAAATCCAACCCTCCTCGCCGGATGGTCCAACGGCAACGGTTCGGGGACCTTATACTCCTCCGGCACCTTGGGAGCATATAATGCCCCACACATCCCCGCCGGCTTACACGATCCGTTATCCGGAGTCACCCATTCGCGCATATTATTCGTTGCTTGGTCGTAGTTGCCGAGATTCGCAGCGACCGGATATAAACGCGAATTGTTCTTGGAGTCATTTTCGCGGAGAACCACGCCGTATTCTGGCCCCGCCTTCTTGGGATACGTCGGATACAACAGCGGTTCTTCGACTTCGCGCGGATACTCACCGGAAGGCACACGGTCGGCAGCAAATCCCTCCTTCGACTGTTTTTTTTCATTTCCGGTGATGGTGCTAAAATCATGAATCGCGTCGATAAGCGGACCGATGATGACTACCGCTACGACAAGTAGGAACAACGCGATGTATTCTTTACAATATTTCATGATGTTATTATCGTTGTCGAATAGATATTAAACCGTCTATGTATATATAATATATTACAAAAAGAAGTTATGGCAACCGATTCCAGTATTGCGTCTGCGTCTGCGTCATCGACGGACATGCACGTCCTTAAGAGAAACGGCGACCGAGAGATCGTCGCATTCGATAAAATCCTCGCCCGCCTAAAGAAACTCGGGAAAGAAGCCGGTATCACTAGTGTAAATTATACGACACTTGTCATCAAAATCATCGACCAGTTATATGACGATATTCCAACGACAAAAATCGACGAACTTACAGCACAACAGTGTGCGATGATGGCGGTTCAACACCCGGATTATGGAACGCTGGGTTCTTATATCATTATTTCGAATATGCATAAAAACATTCCCGGCGGATTTTACGAGGCGATGCGTCAGCTTTATGAATATCGCGACTCCCATGATAAACATGTGCCGATTATTAGCAAACAAGTCTGGGATTTTCTACACGAGAGCATCGAAACCCCACGAAATGGGTCAATCGCGGGTCCGGGGCCGTATATGGTTCATCAAGCACTTGAACAAATGATTCAACACAAGCGAGATTATCTTATCGATTATTTCGGGTTTAAGACCTTGGAACGGTCATATTTGATGAGATGCCGCGGAGTGATTGTGGAGCGACCGCAACATATGTGGATGCGCGTTGCCCTCGGAATTCACAGTCAGCGCACCGATACGCGCACCATCTACGAAACACTCGTTTTTATCCAGAATACATACGACGCGATGTCCCAGAAATATATGACGCATGCGACGCCCACACTATTCAACGCGGCCACACCCCGCCCGCAACTGAGTTCATGCTATCTCATCGCGATGGAGAACGACAGCATTGACGGGATTTTTGATACGTTGAAAGACTGCGCGAAAATCAGTAAACATGCGGGTGGTATCGGGCTTCATATTCATAATATTCGTGCGTCAGGATCACATATTCGCGGAACGAACGGGGCGTCGAATGGTATTGTTCCGATGTTGCGAGTGTATAACAATACCGCGCGGTATATCGATCAAGGCGGACGTCGTAACGGGAGTTTCGCTGTTTACTTGGAACCATGGCACCCCGATATCGAGGATTTCTTGGAGATGAAGAAGAATCACGGCGATGAAGAGATGAAAGGTCGCGACCTGTTTTATGCGTTATGGGTGCCGGACCTTTTTATGGAACGTGTGCGAGGGAGCGGTGGCGGTGGCGGTGGCGGTGGCGGTGGCGGTGGCGGTGGCGGTGGCGGTGGCGCTGACATGTGGTCCTATTTTTGTCCTGATGAATGCCCTGGTCTCGCGGATGTATATGGAGATGAATTCCGCGAGCTATACGAGAGATATGAGCGTGAAGGCCGCGCGAGGAAACAAGTCAAAGCACGTGATCTTTGGCTTAAAATCTTGGATAGTCAGATGGAGACCGGCACGCCGTATATCCTATTTAAAGACGCCGCGAATAAAAAGAGCAACCAGAAGAACGTTGGAACGATCAAAAGCAGCAATTTATGCACGGAAATTATGGAATACTCTGATGCGAATGAAACGGCGGTCTGTAACTTGGCGAGTATTGCCCTTAATCGGTTCGTGGATGAAAAAACGAAAGTGATGAATATGACAGATCTCGAACGCATCACCGAACTCGTCGTTGATAATCTAAACCAAATCATCGATATTAATTACTACCCCACCGATAAAACACGAACAAGTAATCTGCGCCATCGCCCCATCGGAATCGGCGTTCAAGGACTCGCGGATGTGTTTATGATGATGGATATTCCGTTCCACAGCGAAGAAGCCCGCGTCCTCAACCGAGAGATTTTCGAGACGATTTATTACGCAGCACTTAAAGCATCGATGACACTCGCAGCACGACACGGACCCTATGAGACATTCGCCGGTTCGCCCGCATCAGAAGGCATCCTCCAGTTTGATATGTGGGGTGTCGATCCTACCGCCGATAGTTACCCCTCACCAAAATACCGCACACGACGATATGATTGGGCGGATCTTAAAGCCAAAATCCAGAAACATGGACTGCGTAATTCGCTGCTTCTCGCGCCGATGCCCACCGCCAGCACATCGCAAATCCTTGGTAATAATGAATGCTTTGAACCGATTACCAGTAATATTTATACGCGACGAACCCTAGCGGGTGAATTCATTTTGGTCAACCGGTATCTCATCCGCGACCTGATTGGGCTCGGATTATGGAATGAACGCGTGAAGACGAACATTATTGCGAATCAGGGAAGTGTCCAATATATAGATGGACTGCCTGACGCCGCCAAACTGAAATATAAGACGGTGTGGGAGATGCCGATGCGGCATGTTATTGATATGGCGGCGGATCGCGGGGCATTTATTTGCCAGAGCCAGAGTATGAACTTATGGGTGGAAGAACCGAACTATAATATATTGACATCGATGCTGTTTTATGCTTGGAATAAGGGACTAAAGACGGGGGTATATTACTTGCGCCGGAAAGCGAAACACCAACCGCAACAGTTTACGGTGGAACCGGAGAAGGCGGGGGCGGGGGCAGGGGCGGCGGAGGATGAGATTTGTGAATTCTGCTCATCGTGAGGAGAATATCCTCACGTTTACGAGGATGAATTCTGCTGATCGTGAGGAGAATCGCTGAAGGCGGAATTTTGTTCTTCATGAATAAATTGAAAACTTTTTCGCGTAAATACATTCTCAATCACAAAGAAACATGTTTCGCATATCACCATCAAAGAAGGAAACTATACAACCACCAGCTACGACTGTTGCGGCGGCCCCGATTGACCCAGTTACACGATGGATGAATGATCATAACTTCGCATTTCCTCCCAAGCTTACTACCGAGGACGTGTTCCATCATCAAGATGCGCGATTCAAAGAAATACGCGAACTCCCCAAAGTCGGCTATCCATTATATCATCTGATTTCACAATATAATCCGTGGCTAGATTGTGAAATGACGCGTGAGAAACGTGCGTTTTTGGCTCCAAAAGTCGGCGAATTTTGCTGTCCGGTATACGTGGGCGGCGGCGGCGGCACAGACCACCACCACCTAAGCCGAAACGTGCCGCCGAACTTCTTTCGGAATGAAACCGTCATCGATATCGTGAATTTATACTTATGGCCGCTACTACACTCTCGTGCTGATGATGTTATCGCATGTCGGACATTCGCGGAATGGCAGCGTCTCTTCTCACAGACAATATCTCTCGCTTTTCCGGATTATGAATACTGGAAGTCGGTTGCGGCGGGTGCGGGTGCGGGTGCGGGTGCGGTATTCATTCCGATCTCAGACCAACGCCGAACCGCACAGATACTGAAATATATGACACCTGCTCGTGTTCTTTATCTCCTCACTACTCGCGCAGGGTTATGGCCGTATGGACCGTCGTCGTCGTCGTCATCGTCGTCATCGTCGTCACCAACAACCGTGCGTTATACTTCTATTAGCACACGTTCATCATCATCGCGCCCATCATTTGGTTTATGCTCAATCAAGCCAAAAATAAAAGAATACACCGACCGAACTGAAATAGAGTGGTTGGTGGGCGCGGACTTCCTGCGTAAAATGAAACGGGTTCATGTTTATTTTACAATATCGGTAACAACTAATTCAAATGCGAGTATTTCTTCTTCCGTATATGATACAGACGAATCAAACGACTAACTATGAATACGGCGAACGACAACGACGACAACGACGACGACGACGACGACTGTAAGCATCCATCGCGTATTTCTTCCGACGTGTTTGTTGTCCTCCTTTTTTTCTGATCATGTATGATCCTTATAACCAAACAAAAAATATCATCCATCACATTTTTATACCTTTATTACGTCGTCGTCGCTGTCGCTGTCGCTGTCGCTGTCGTCGTCGCTTCTGTCGTCTCCGTCATCTTCACGTAACACTTCAAGCAAATGTCCACATCCACCTTCGCGTTATGTAGCCCTACCGGCGATGGAACATCACTTCCGTAAAGCACGTGATACAGCTCCACGAGCTTCGGGTATTTCAGCGAGGTCTTCCCGTCATCCCATACTTTCGGTATTTTACATATGTGTGTTCCCTTCTTCATCGTGCAGTATTCGGTCGGCGGAAACACCACGTGAAACATCCTCGCGCGGTAAAACTCCACGAGAAGCATATTCTTGTCAAACTCTAAATTATGCGCGACCAATTTTCCGCATCGATTCGCCGCGCGTTTAAAATCGAATAACGCAACCTCCATCGGGATTCCACGTGCACGTGACAAATCGCTTGTGATTCCATGAATCGCCGTTGATTCCGGCGAAATTTGTATATGTGTTCCTAAAGATATAATATCATCCTTCTCTTCTTCGACCTGCTTCGTTTCGTCGTTGTATATTGCCCAACTCAATTGAACAATATAAGGCCATTTGTCGGTTTGATTCGTCGGTGTATTTTTAGGGGGCAGACCGGTGGTCTCGGTATCAAAGATAAGAACACGCATTATTGTCTGTCGTATGTCGTTTTCGTTCGTCAATATAAAGAAACACGATGGATTGCTTTATATTGGAATTGAATTTTGAATATCAATTTTATTCTAGCGTCACACGTGCTGGACTAACGACGTATTGCGCCAACAACCGCAGCAACGGGCTGAAGAGCGGGAACGAAGGGAGCGACTGCGGGTAGGACGCGTTCAGCAACCGGAAGAGCCTTCTTTACGAAAGGAACAACTTTCTTTCTCAGAAAATTCTTCTGATGAGGCGTGCCAGCGGAGGAAAAGGCGAGGGGAGTGTCCATATTGTCAAAGAGTAGTTATATAATATATTTATTTACTTTATTTACTTTTATTTATTTACTTTATTTACTTTATTTACCCGAAACAACATCACATCACATCACCCGCATAACGCATTCCCAAACGCGACCACCGCAAGAATACCAAGCACGAGTCCGACGTGATAATTCACCTGCATCGTGCGGTATACCTTCAACCACGCCGCGGTTTCCTCGCCCGATTTCATATGAAGCACCATCCAATCGCTTTTCGGTGAGAGAATATAATAGAAATAATTCACGCTAAATGCGACGGCGGCAACCATACACAACGCACCTCCGCGTCCGTTGCCCCCGCGACCGCCCAAGAAATACTTGCGACAGCATACAAGAAGTATCATCGAGAGAATGAAGCCTAGAAACAGACCCATAAAATAGATTCCTTGTCTCTCGCGCGTAATCGCCGCATACCTTTGCTGATTGTCCGGTGATAACTTCGCCACGAATTCTTGAATTACACCACCAGAACGGTGAGAGAACGCACAACAGTAAATGTTCGCGACGATGAAAATAAACGCGATAGCACAGGAAATCGCACACACCATGATGAATGAGCTGACTGATTGATTGATAATATATAATATACAAAGACTAAAATTGAAATATTTTTATTCAACACGACGTCACATATGTAAGAATCGTCGTGACATCTATCTATCATAATGTCTATCGCAAATGTCGTTATCGGTGTTCCAACCGCTTCAACCATCGCTGCCGCTGCCGTAGTGAAACAGAATAAAACCACACCGGAAATGTTACTGAATATTCAAAAATCTCTCGACGAGTTCAAAGAAAAAGTCGCCGAAATGGACGAAGAAATGCGGACGGTGAAACTGGAAAATACACTACTGAAAAATAAAATACACGAACTCACGACGTTTTCATCCACCGCAAAGTCATCTTCGTCGCGCTCACACAAAGGCGGATTTTTCGGGTATGGCACCGCGGATGAGTTCTAGATTAGCTACTACGCGAACTCCTTGTCCGCAGTCATGCGGACCGTCCTTTGCTACGCGAACTCCTTGTCTCACGATCCTTATCTCACGATATCCGTCCGCTACGCGAACTCCTTACATATTCCATACGACCTCCTATGCCACTGCGTAATCCCATGCTCCCGTATTCCGTCCAAGTGTTTCTTCGCCCCATACCCCTTATTTCCACGCAAAGCATACATTTCATCAAGCACCGGATATTGATCGCATAATTGTTCAATATAATCATCCCGCGCAACTTTCGCCAAGATCGACGCAGCCGCAATACACGCATACGTATTATCGCCTCCTTCGACGCATACATGCGTATAGGTGTCTATCTGGTCCATCTCTTCATTATATTTTCCAAGTGGGATAAAGTCGTTTCCATCGATGAGAAGAAGATAGTCTTCTGTGGTCGGTTTGGATTGATTCAGTTTCTCCATATCTTCGATATGTTCTTCGATATGTGCTTCGATATGTGCTTCGATATGTGCTTCGATATGTTCTTCGATATGTGCTTCGATATGTGCTTCGATAAGTGTATTGATCGACTTTCGCATACACTGAAGCGTCGCACGCCGAATATTAATCGCGTCAATCACTTCCGCCTCTTCATATGAAACCGCCCATGCGACCGAGTGTTTCTTGATATACTCCGCCACCTCTCGGATTTTTTTATCTGAACTGAATTTCTTGCTGTCTTTCAGAAGGGAGAAATCGAATGGACGCGAAGCGTCACCGGCTGATGGAAGTATAACCGCACCGGTATAAACGCGTCCAAATAACGGACCACGACCCGCTTCATCAACACCAACCTCGTATTTATGTGTAGCCGCAGACGCGTCCTGACTTACGACATAGGACGTCGAGAGAATCGCAGCAGGAGGTTTCGATGGTTTGGATTTGGATTCAGAAACATCCACACCCTTCTTCGATTTCTTCTTTGTAAGAATCACTCCTTCGGCTTGTTGTTCCATGAATGTAGATTGATTTGTTCATGTATGAATAAACTACAAACCGGATTCAATTCTTTATTAGAAAACTTTTTATATATATATTGTATCATAGTCGAATCCATATATTATTTATTATGCAACTTACGAGAGTTCATCTCTTTCTTATTTTAATATTCTCTCTCATTCTTGCGTCCAGTTTAGGCAACTATATTCGTGACGGATTTACTACAACCAAACCAAGTGATATTCCTGATCCGCTAAAGCCGGTCGCCACGAAAGACCTGCCTTCGAATACAAAACTGCCGACGACGACGAAATATGACCCGAATATTAACGGCGGTGTGAGTGCGTCATCACTCGGCACACCGGTTGGTGCTTTCTCACCTAGCACATTTCCTTTGAACGCTCCAGGCGGAATTCCCGGTATGAACAGCGTGAGCGGAAACGATAAAGCAAGTGCGGCTGCGGGAGGCGGAGCGTCCGGCGGAAGCGGAGACGGACATAAATGCCCTCCTTGTCCCGCCTGTGCACGATGCCCTGAGCCCGCGTTTGAATGTAAAAAGGTGCCGAATTATTCGCGGTCAGAAGATATCAACGCACCCCGACCGGTCATGGCTGATTTTAGTCAGTTCGGAATGTAAATATGGAATAAAAAATAACTGGTATATTCTTTTCGATATTTACTACTTACCTACCCTCTTACATTGTAGTCGTCGCTGTCGCTCTCGCTGTCATCCATGTCATCGCTGTCATCCCAGTCATCCCTATCCTCGCTGTGGTCGTCGTCGCTGTCGCCGTCGCTGTCGTCGTCATTGTAAATGTTATTATTGTAATAATAATGATAAATCTGCTCAAAGTGGTTGTTGTTGAGAGCAGGTGGAGGTGGTGGCGGAGGCATGTCAATAGCCGCGATCTCGGTATCGGCGTCGGAGTCGGTATCGGCGTCGGCGTCGGCGTCGGCGTCCTGATCTTGAAATTCATGCCATTGATGATGGTCGTCATTTCCATTCGGATCGACAATATACTCTTCGTCGTTGATATAGGAAAACCGCATCGGTCTAAAATCTGGGTCCATGAAGCAGTCATACAAAATATCCGTCATTTCATGTTCTTCTGCTAAGTATTCAAGGATACTGTATTCGGTTGCCTGTGATACAACCGCGTTGTAATTTGGATCGAATAATCGATTGATGGTTTGATGCGTATAACTTCCTTCGCTGAATTCTGTTTGGATTACATGTCCATCGTGAAACTGACGATGAGGAAATAGCTGAACGATAAAGATCGCAAGATGAACTCCGACTCGATAATTTTCCTGCATAATCAACGATACTTCCATTTGTCCCGCAAATAGTCGTGTATGTGTTTGATCTTCGGCGAATCGGATTGACGCTTCAGCGTAATTTCGGATGTGTGGATGTAAGACATCGTTTTCAAACAATTCATTCCACATGTTCATAAACGGAAGTTGGATTGTGCGTATGTGGTGGATACGATTGCCGGTGTGATAGTTTGGTATATTGTTGATTCGTCTTGTTCGTTCTTCACGTCTTCGCGCGACTTCATTACTTTGATTCGATTGTAGTGTGATGTGCTCATATTCATTCATTCCGTTTTGTTCGGGGTTGCGATGATTGATCACGATGATTTCTGCTGGGGTCGTCATTTAGTCTGGTTTTTGGTGTATGGAATGAAGAAGAATTATATAAAAAGATTCAATTTTTATTTCAGGGTGCGTGCGGGGAATCGACCATTTTTCCTGAAATAAAAATACACACACACGCAGACACAGACACAGACAGACAGACACAGACAGACACAGACAGACACAGACAGACACAGACACGCCTTTTAGTATTCATCGTCAGAATACCATTCATCGTCACTATACCATTCATCTTCACTATCGATTTCTTTAATATATTCTCTGCGTATTCCGTCCCCGTAGTGCGGCCAAACACGTTCTTTGAACTCACGTAACGCATCAAATGCGGACAAGACTTGACCGGTGTTTTCGCATTTCTTTTCATAAAACCCGATGTCATTTCCGATGACTGCCTCTTTTTTCCGCACGTCTTCCACCATTTCATGAAACTGCGCATACATTTGATCATACCGTTCTTGGACGCGATACACACCTCTCGCAGGTGATTTTATATCCGGTTGATAAACTCTTCCAAACGACATATTGATCGCATCCGCAGTTCGCATAATATGGGATTGGTGTTTTTTACGTAAAGCACCAAAGATAGGATCGCGTGATGGGATATAGTTCGCACAGCTTTTCAACGACAGTCCATGATATTCCGCAGGGTTTCCGCCAAGTTTTGGACCATAGTTTTCCGTCACCATCGTAGGTTCAATCGCCGCAAAAGCAAGAAACGACGCGGTGGAACCGTCACCCGCAAGACGAAGCCACGTTGCCTTCGCTGTATGAATGTAGTTGGCATAAGAGCAGTTTGCGCTGTCGAATATATGAGCGATGTCATAGTCATACAACCTCGGCACGATAACCGCTGTCGCTGCTATCATCGTGACTATCGTGATACGTCTTGCGTTTTTTCTGGTAGAGAACCACATCTCTGTAAGAGGATTCGCTGCTTGTCCGTCAAATTCTTTCATCAAATTTATAAGTTGTCTGGATATTCTCCAGAATGCGGACATCATACGAACGAATTCGGGGTCTTCACGAATCTCGCGACGACACACAAACCCACGCTTGTATTGTTTCACCATCGCTGACAAACGTTCGATATTGGCGTTGTATAACTGGTGTAATTCCTCTTGCGTAGTGCGAATCGCATCAGGTGTAATATTGTCGTCGAGACCGACGGGGTATTTACTTCCGGCACGTTGTTGTTGCTGTTGCTGTTGGAAGTCGTTGACTTCGTCGTCGCCGCCGTGATCGCAGAGTGCGTAAAGGAATGACGAGAGATTGGGGCGACAGTAACGATTTCCGAGGAGATACTCGGCGGCAAGTGCCGAGTGAATGTATTGCTGGGTAATTTCAGCGTGTTTTTTCTTTGTTTTGAGCGAATTGATTGAATTGATTGAATTGATTGAGGTGATTGAATTGATTGAGGTGATTGAATTGATTGAGGTGATTGAGGTGATTGAATTGATTGAGGTGATTGAGGTGATTGAGGTGATGAGCATGAAAAGTCGCGTGACAAGCAAGCCGGTCAATCCGGCGAGTGCGACGAGATGGTGTTTTTGGTATGTTGACGCGAGTTTGGTGACGGTGGAGGAGGAGGTGAGGCGCGGCGTAGCCGACCGAGTGCGTTCATATCCAGAGACGACGGTAGCAGGAAAAGCTCGCGAGACGAATTTGGATGAAGAACCGAGTGCAGCCAGAATGAGCGCGTGGTGACGAGGGTATGCCGGAGTTTTAGTTTTTGTTGATTCTGCGTGATAATAGTCCGAGATGCGTGCGGTGATCGAGTCCAATATCTCGGCGGTCTCGGCGGTCTCGGCGTCGATGATATTGTGTCTTACCTTCCATTCGTGTTTCCATCCGTCTATATGAAGAGGGGTATATTCAGGAGCGGTCGCAACAGCGGCGACATGAGTTGGTGTATTGTTTGAGTTCATCTTTCTTATCTGACAGGGGAGTGAGATAAGATGAACTCAAAAAAAAAGATTTCAATTTTTCGGGTGGAAAAATATTCGTAGAATCAATTTTCCACCCGAAAAATATTCGTAGAATCAATTTTCCACCCGAAAAATATTCGTAGTGTAGTGGAGCGAGCATCAATTTTTTACTTTCGCCCCTTACGTGAAGAAACGCGACGTTGATTTCTACGGGATTTGCGTTTGAGTTTCTTGGACGATTGCTTGCCTTTACGGCGGGTGCGTTTGGTGGCAGAACGCTTTCGGGAGCGGGAACGGCCAGCGTCTTGACTTTCACTAAGCCCATGTTCTACCTGAGGTATATTTTGAACATTATCTATATTTACAAGTATAGCAGCTTCATTATTCGGTTGTATCGCAGGAACTGGTTCCTGGGCAGCAGCAGCAGCTTGGTTAGCAACAATAACCGCCTGTGGTCCAACTATTCCATTAAATAATTCTCTAACACGCTGAACACCAGCTTCTGCTATCGCATACACGGCTCCCGAACTTACAACTACTACATTTGTACATAAAGCAGCACATCTTGACAGACCGCTACGAGTAGCGGCACCGATTGCTGCTTGAGCATTTTGGAGTCGTTCAGGAATACTACTATTTAAAAATGCTGTGCAACTCTGTAAAAAGGTATCCGGAACACCAGCACCGGGATTTTGATTTAGCAAATAACCTTCAAGACCTTCAAAATTAATATCGTCGATTCTAGGTATCAACATTTCACGTATTAATTTTTTCGTTTGTTCGCTCATATCATTGCTGTTTATTGAATGTAGAACCGCACTTTTAATATCTGCTTTTGATGGTATTCTATTTCTGAGTCTATTTCTGGCGAGTACTTCCCTTGGATCAGCGGTTTGTTCTTGAAATCCAATAGCACGAGCCATTCCCTGGGTTGCTATGTCTTGAATATTTGCTAATGCTTGAAGACGTAACTTTGCTTTCTGAAATATAGATTTTGTTAGAGTTTCATTATCTTCAAGTATAAACTCTTGAAAGCGTCCCAAAGATTGACTAACAGAATAAACCGCATCTTGTGTATTATTAAAATCAAATTTGCCCCTTTTTTCTACCTGATTAACTACATTAGCAGCTACCATATTTTCACGCATATCTTGTTCAAATACAAATAACCTCATACCAAGACATGCTTGTTGCAGTCGTTCAGCATTAACCAGACCTGGCTGACCTCGCTGACCTCGCTGATCTCCTTGACAAAAATGTGTTCTTAACGCGGTTAAGTGTTCTGCGGTTAAATAGACCAACGCACCATCTTCCTCGGGACCTTGTTGAAGTATTTTTACTGCACCTCTTTGTCGGCCAGGAGTAGCAGCAGCACCAGTAAATCCTTTCAATTCTTGTGAAAATTCATATAACGCAGCTTCACAAAGAACCGGATTTCCAACAACATCATCCCCAAGTCCTTTTACAGCGGCTAAAAGTCGAATAACTTCTTGGTTTGGTCTGTCTGGATCTAATTGTGCGGATCTCGCTTGTATTGCTTCCACACCCCATCTTGTGACACTTCCAATGCCATTAACTAAATCACATACAAGGCCTTGACCGGCAGGTGGTCTTACCAAATATAGCGTAAATACCTCACGCAAGCATTGTCTTGAAATACGTAATCCCCTCATCCATCCACTTCTGAACACGCGGTGAATAAAAGTTAATATATCTGTTCCTGAATCAACAAAAATCTGAAAAATTGTTGGGTGAGGATTGACTGGTTGAGGTTGTGGAACAGGAGGAGCAATATTTGATTGCGCGGCAGCGGCTGCGTTTAAAGCGGCAGCGGCTGCTGCTTGATCCTGTGGTGCTTGACCAGGGTCTGGTACAGCAACATCAGCGTCAGCATTAAATACTCCATTCAAATATATTCTAGCATTATATAGTATTCTTCTTATTTGTTCAACGTCGTATTGAGCTCCACGTCTAATCGAATTTAACCCAAACAAAAATAATGACATAAGAATGTATTGCCGTTGTTCTCTATTATATTTACTAATTGCCGCAATGAAAAGATCCGCATTCTCACGAGTAACATTAAGATAGATAAGCAAATTTCGTATATTTGCCAACGAACAATTATGATAGACAAACCCAAATAAATTTGTAAGCCCTTGTAAGTCCAACCAACCAAATGTCATAACGCTAATAACTGTATTCGCAAACATCAATAATATATCTCTAGCAAGTATGATCGCGACAATTGAACCACCTGCACTTACCATCATTCTTCCGGGTTCATTATTAAATAGTAGTTGTGTGAATGCTATAATTGCTACCCGAGGCTGATCAATACCTTGTACGATAGATTCTTTCAATAATAATTCAAATCTGGTTCGAAGGAGGTTCTGGTCATCGGTCAATTGAACATTAGCAATTCCAAAACATTCTCTGAAAGTTGCATCATCATCATATGCTTCAGTTAAAAACGGTCTGAACGCATCATAGAATGTATCAACAAGTGGGACGAGCACACGTCTAACTGCTTTCTGAGTTCTTGCAGTCATACCTAATTGCCCTGGAAGAAGACAGCGAACATCATTTACTAATGCTCGCCTAGCTCTCGTATTTTCTTCCAGAATTGCTAATTGTCGTTGAGATAGTTCTCTTCTAGCATTTACTTCTCGTATCCTTTCTTCGATTGCTTCTAACGCTGCTTTGTCCTGTTCTTCTACTCTCGGTACTACTCCTTCTACATCCACGAGTTGACCTTCAATACGAGCTTTGTCTATCACTTCATCACCACCGATACCACCTCCGGCGACTGCACCCTGTATTGGTTGTAGGGATGGCATTTCATCATCATCTTGCTGTGGATCTGGATGTGGATGTGGATGTGACTCGTTTCGTTTCATCTACACGCCTCTATCCAATCAATATACATTAACATCATATAATAATTATGCCTTTTCCGCTACCACCTCTCCCCTCTTCTTGATACACTGGTCATCCACACTAAATGTCGGCACTTTCACCTCTTGCGGAACAATCGAAATCACGCACTTCGCCTTCTTTCCATACAAAGGTTCGGTGCACCCCTTCTCATGTTCGCCGTTCTTCCTCATTTTCCCCCGATAAAACTCCTTAAAGTTAAATACTTTCGGCGCATCTTGGGTGCATCGCGATCGGAAATGTTCATATCTCTCGCGCACATCGCAATACGTCAACCCCGAGTTCTTCCCCAGCAGCTTATTCACCGTCTCATGAAGGTCATAAATAAAACGCGAGAATGTATCGCGGCTTTCCATATGGCACATTTTCAGCGGCCGTGTTGCTAAATTATTCGTCAAATTCATTCGGCAATATTTACACGGCAAAATATTCCTCAAATTCAATATAAAATCCATATAATGCCGTTTCTGTTCTTGCGTAGGGGTCACCGGATAATTGAAACTCATCGTGTGTAAGAAATGCCACATACTCGGACCCCATACCGTCGTAAGCATTCCGTCGCCGCTGTGAAAATCTTTCTTGGTAAATGCTCTCGTTTTTTTGGTAGTGTTGCGAGGAATTAAACGCACCTTATCGCCGGCGCCGGTGTTTTTCTGGTGTTTGCGTCTCGTGGTGCGACCTCCGCCTCCGGCACCGCCGTTCAACATTTTAGCACGCTCTGCTACCGATAATCGGTGTTTCCGTTTTTTCGTGGTCATAATTTAATACGAAACGGTCGGATTGTTTCGTTCTAATAAAAACGTTTTTATGTTATATAATACATATATTATAATCCACGGTAAAATATGACTGCCGTGCCATCGCCATCACCGCCGCCATCACCGCCGCCATCACCGTCGCAACGCAAGTGGTTCATGACATTCGGTGGTCCATCCGAGAACTATCACAGTGCTGTCAAACGTATATGTCGTGAAGCAAGTGAATTCGAAGTATTTGACGAGATCATCGGATACACCGAAAAGGACCTCATGTCCGATACTTCATTCTGGGGCAAACATCAGCATTTCATGGAAACAAACACGGCTCGAGGGTATGGCTGTTGGCTATGGAAGCCATATCTCACCAAAAAAACGCTAGAGAGAATGAACGAGAATGATCTTTTAGTTTATGCCGACGCGGGGTGTTTCATGAATAAGGATGGCAAAGCTCGATTATTGGAATACTTTGAAATGCTGAATACGAACCATGAAATCGGAAATATTTCATTTCAAATGGATCATTTAGACGAATTATTTACAAAGATGGACATATTCGAGTATTACAACGCGAATGATGAGACGATTGTTAAAACAGGACAACTCGTGGGCGGTGTTTATGTTCTTCGAAAGTGTAGGCACACCATGGAACTTATTGATACATGGTATGACGGTTGTTGTCAATATCATTTAATCGACGATTCGACCGGCAAACTACCGAACTTTCCAACATTTCACGCAACCAGAAATGACCAAAGCATATTTTCGGTAATCCGTAAAAAATATGGAACTATCTTTTTATCGAATGAAACATGGTTTGGTCCGGATTGGATTGTCAGCGGTAAGAATTATCCGATATGGGCGATACGAAAGAGGTATTGATAAATATTCGATGGTATATATAAGACTCCGTTCCGTTCCGTTCCGTTCCGTTCCATTCCGTTCCGTTCCGTTCCGTTCCGTTCCGTTCCGTTCCGTTTCATTTCATTTCATTTCATTTCATTTCATTTCATTTCATTTCATTATGGCAAGCACAACCTCCATCCTCGAAGATCCTACAAATTACATCGTCCAATATAGCGAAAAAACCAAATATTCGTGTGTGCTTTTAGGTGTTTCACTTCTTTTCGTCATTTTGTTTTTTGTAAGCCCATTTTCGGTTTCACGAGGAACATGGACTTCATGGATCATGAAACTCGTAGTCATTGCTATGTTAGCAGGGACATCCGTAATTTTATTTCAAGCAGTCAAACCGGTCATCGACACAAAAGGAATTATTGAAACAGATTTATTCCCCGATCTTAAATACAATTTCTTCATCACGGTTGGGTTCATTTTATTGATTCTCGTTTTAGGTATTGTTGTGTTGCGACTGTAACCATACATCGTGAAACGGACATGTATAACGAGGTGTGGTGTGGCTATTTTTCGTTTTCGTGTTTGATACACAGCCGAGATCTCCATTTACACGAATTATTTCTTGAAAATACATACGATCATTTACATATTCGTCTCTCCGGATATTTAGTAAATCGCCGGTTTTCTTATCGCGAAAAATCATTTATGAATGAACGAATGAACGAATGAACGAATGAATGAATGAATGATGTATTCGTTTGTATATATTTTACGTGAGTTGTTTTCATATTCGTTTATATTGTTATATTAAAGTTCGGTGTATTATAATATAGCAATATACATTAGTAATCAACATGGTTGAAACGTCATCGTCATCGTCATCGTCATCGTCTCTTTCGAATACCGCTTCATCTACGATGTCATCCATCACTTCTGTTATTACAGCTAACTCCAAAAATATCGTCATCGCACTCGTGATTCTTGCCGCGATCGGCGGTATTGTGTATTACATCATTAAGAATGACATGATTCCAGGATTGAACAAGTTTTTCCAAGATTCTCAGGGTGTTACTCCGGCACCAGACGGTATCGGAGCCACCGATGACAAGGTGGCGCAACTTTTCTTATTCAAAGTAGATTGGTGTCCTCACTGTAAGAGTGCCAAACCGATTTTTGATGAAGTCGAAAAAGAACTGAAAGGACAACCGCTTAATGGTTACACCGTGACATTTACTACAGTCGACTGTGAAGCAGAACCGGATATGGCCGACAAATTCAAAATCGAAGGTTACCCGACCATAAAACTTGTAAAGGATGGACAAGTCATCGAGTATGACGCCAAACCCGATAAAGAAAAGATTACTGAATTTCTCAACTCGGTGATCGTATAATCATAATACCAATAACGAACATGTGAGTAACCATCGTAATATACGTTAAACCATCGTCATGTCATCGGTATTATGAACTTCAAATGACGAATCTTCGGCTTCGGCTTCGGCTTCGGCTTCGGCTTCGGCTTCTGTGACGGGAACATCTATCAAAGTCTGATGGTCGAGAGAAGTATCAAGCGTAACATTTTGATTTGAAGGTTGTTCTTGTTGTGGAATGACCGGTAAAGTCAAATATGAATCGTGAAAATTTCTGCGATAAGAAAGAAATACATTCGCAAAAGTTTCTCCGCGCAAAACTAACTCACGACGATAATTTTCGTCTTTTATCCAATTCATCCAATCTTGTAATGAAAATACTTTTGAAACACATACTACCTCGTTGGGTATTGCCGGTGTAAAACGATTTTCAAAGAGATGCGACTTGATTTGATTGAAAAATGTGCTAACGAATTGTAGCACCGACGATTTCTCACTAATATTCGCAGGTTTTGATTCCCATAACATTTTTACGCCGAGGATTTCCGAGTGATGACACTTCTGGTCGCGAATACACTCAGTCACAGGGTAATCGTTAATGATTCCGCCATCCAAATAACAACATCCCTCACGGTAAATTGGAGTAAATCCAAATGGATAGCAGCAACTCATATAACATGCCTCGATCAACGACTGATTCGGATGAGTCTTATAGTTGAAATCGACGACACAAAATTTGTTTAATTCTGTTGTGATTAAATGAACTTCAATACCGGTTTTTTCATAAAATTCGCGCATGGTTATATTGATCGACATATCCTTTCCTTGTAAGACAGGTCGAAGTATTTCCGTAAATTCTTTCAATCCATATAATCCATTATTGTTATAAAATCGTAAGATGTTCTCGATTTTACTCTTAGCACCTGCGAATGTTGAAGTGCTTTCAGAATCGCCACTACCGCTGCTGTTGATATTGTTACTGCTGCCGCCCGCGCTACCCCCAGAACCGCGCGTAAAAATCTTTTCCCATGGACGTTTGATGAGATAATCGTCAAGCACTTGCCATTCATAACGCAATGATAGTATAATTGCGATATACGAACCAATAGAAGAACCGTAGATCGTTTTGATATTTTTGATGTCCCAAATACCTTTCATGTTTAAGGTGCGAAGAATACTATACATCATATGACCTGCTGGACCGCCGGATGAAATCACGAGATGTTTTATAACTTTTTGTGTATCCGGAGAACTCGTCATTTTTATAAGTATATACATTTTTAATATTTAATATTGTTCCGCGGTGTATTGCGTTAGTGTGACCTCGATTATTTTCTTATATGAATACATACGAAATAACCATACGAAATAACCATCGTATAAATGGACGACTTATTCAAATTCTCCGGTGATAATATTGAGAATGTGGAAAAAATAAATTTAGATGAGTTGTATCAAAAAAAACAGGAACAAGACAAAAACAAACTATTCACGTATAATAAAATTCTTGCGCGGATTCATGAGAAGATAAAACTGACATCACGACAAAAATGCCAGCAGCAGTTTTGTTGGTATATCGTTCCTGAAATCATTCTTGGAGTGGCGAATTATGATCACGCCGGTTGTATCGCATATCTGGTGGATAAGTTACAAGAAAACAAGTTTATGGTTCGTTATACACACCCCAACCTTTTGCTCATTTCATGGCATCATTATGTCCCGAATTATGTTCGTAATGAGTTCAAGAAAAAAACGGGAACAGCGATCGACGAGTATGGGCGGCCGATATTATATGATGATGAAGGCAACGTCATAAAATACAACGACGGCGTCGGTGCCGGAAAGGGTGCCAACGGCGGCGGACCACGCACTCCAGAAGACGCAAATACATTATTATATAATCAAAGAAACGACCCGTCGTCTGGAGCGGCGGGCGGTGGCGGTGGCGGTGGCGGTGGCGGTGGCGGTGGCGGAACCGATAAAAAGGAATACAAGCCAACTGACACTTATCGTCCAACCGGCAACTTGATATATAATCAAGAGTATTTTCAAAAATTGGAAAATCGACTAGGATAAGCGGAGACGACGACGACGACGACGTTACACAATCGACGTCAAAAATGAGCTCGATGACTGGTTCATATTCGATTTATCTTGATTCATAGAACCTTCAAACTGTTTATCAAGTGAAGATAATTGAAATTTAACGTTTTCATTTATTTCTCGGTTAAATTGATCCTTCATTAAATAAGGCCGAATGATTGCGTTGATTTTCTTCAAGTAAAACAGCGATGGTTGTCTATATTTTTCGTCGCTCAGACCTTTTTCATGTATTTTTCTGGTCATCTCTCTGAATATGCTTCCGATTTCTGAACTTTTTTCGCTGATGATCGATTGTATTGTTTCCGATACGGTTTTTTCATCTCGTAAGTTTGTTCCATCCCAATTGATCGTTTCAATAATCGATTTATTTTTTTCGTCGATCGTATTCGCCGTCGTCGTAGTATTCGCCGTCGTCTTCGTATTCGTATTCGGTTGCTCTTGTCCTTGACTCGCGAGTTCCTGACGCATTTGGATTTGTATGACTTCACTATTTGCTTGGATTTTTTGAAGGATTTGAAACCCTTTTAAAAATCTCTGATAACTATCCGCGTATAAACGAACGATACGTGTGCGTGCTTCATTCGTAATGACTTGTAACTCCGAATCGGTCAAGTTGGGGTTGATGAAGAAGTCATATTTTAGATTAATTTTGAAAAACTCGCGCGAATAATCATCATCGCGCTCAAAACCCTCGTATCGTTTCGCGCCAGATTTATACCATGTTTGTTCAATCTCTCGCAATTCGTCTTCACTCTTTTTCATCGTTACAAATACGCGATCTAATAATCCAACAATCGCCTTTCTTTGTTTTGAAATAAAATACATCGTATCTTTGATATGCTGAACATATTCTATGAAGCCGGAATCACTTCGTAATTCGTCAGTTACTCTAATTTTCATATTTTTATTACTAGGTTGATTACACCAGTTCTTAATTTCTTCGTTATCATTTACGTATTTCGCAACATCGGTAAACGTCTCGATTTCGGGTCCGGGTTCTTTCCCGCCTGTAACAATACGATACAATACGTGCACATCATTTCTGTATATTTTTTCTTTCATGGACGCTGACATCGCAATAAACTGCGGCGACTTCGGATTCACGCTCGATGACTGGTGAAAAATATCATAATACAGTTCTTCCAACATCGCAAAAATAGACGGTTTAATTTTGGTTTCAGTAGCGGATGATCCGGTTATGGTTAGCGGCGTGATCTTCGTTTGTTCTATTTCGCGCTGAACATTACATATACCATCCCCCGGTGTCAAATCCTGAACTATTTCGCCGAATTTCATCATACTAGATAATCGTTGTCTCATATCCTGTTGTTTTTTCGCGAATCCGGACATATTTGACATCTCATAACGAAGTTTATCTTTTGATGAAGTCGAACGACCTTCTAATAAACTGAATGTAAGCATATCGTAGAAATTATCTGGACCGGTTCGCCGTGTATTTTCATAATTGTAAGGTCGCATCGTTGTCATAATCGCGTTGAATAAATTACCGATTTGGATATAAAAACGGGCAAGACCGACACACATTTGTCTCTTTCTAAATTCATTCGGTTCATCCAATTTGCTTTCTTTCAGAATCTCCGGATTAGTGTTCACAAGAAGTGCGCGGTCCATCGCATTAAATGTCTCGTATTTCTCGGAAAATAGTTTATGACGTCGATCCATGTATGAGATGAGGCGAAATGGAAGCCGATTGAGGACCTCACTTGTAATAATGATCAACTTTTCGCATTTCCCGCTATCTGAAAGCGACGAATTGAATTTCACTTCTTTCAAAATAATACGCTGAGCATATAAATCGAGACGCAACGCCATCTTTTCTATGTCATCACCGAATGAGGAGGAAGTTGATATTTGATTTCCCATATCTACTGTAATACCAATAGATAATAGTTATCACGAATTGGACGATAAAATTGAATAGTAAAAATGATTTAAAGACATAAATATATATTCTATTTAAAGAGTGATAAACACATCCATCTCACGTTTCGTATATAGACCGTTCTTATATTATGCTTTCAAATTTAAATTCGTGTCATGGTGTGTTTATTCCTACTTCTACTACTCACGGCGGTGGTGGCGGTGGCGGTGGCGGTGGCGGTGGCGGTGGCAGCGGCAGCGGTTTCGGCATGCGACATTATCGCTATCCAGCAACCACCACCCATCCAAAAAATGAAACAAAAAAAAATAAGCGCGTAAAAGAAAATATATGGACGAAAATCGAGGAAGATTTCATGCCAGAAATCATAAAGGAGTATACAAATATTACGGAAGAAGAAGGTATCATCATAGACAAACCGTCACTCAATATTCCAGAATCAATACAACAATCACCAAAACAAACATCGTCGAGAGGCGGCGGATCTGGGACAGAAACCAGCGATGATTCTCTCGGTGTCACAGATCATGATCGTATACAGTCGTCGTCATTTCCTGTAAAACGAATGTCGGCACTTTTCATCAAACCCGAAACAGATGTAGAGTGCCTCTATCGAAAATCAGGTATTCGAGAGAAATGCGAAGTATGCTCAAGCGAGGTCGTTCTTACCGATGACGGATTTCTCACATGTAAAAATCCGGCATGTAGCATTCTTTACAAAGATGAATCTCTCGACCAAAGTGCGGAATGGCGTTATTACGGCGCAGATGACAATCAAAACAACGACCCGACTCGGTGCGGTATGCCTGTTAATCCGCTTCTTAAAGAATCTTCCTATGGTTGCAAAGTGATGTGCGAGGGTGGCTCCTATTCACAAGACATGATGAAAATCCGCCGTTACACAGAATGGCAATCGATGCCGTATCGAGAGAAGGCACAGTATGACATGTTCCAGAAAATCACCATATTCGCACAAAACAAGGGGATTTCGAAGATGATCATCGATGAAGCTTTACGTGTTCACAAACGTATTTCCGAACACAAAACATTCCGAAGTCTCAACCGCGATGGCGTAGTAGGTGCGTCCATCTACATCGCTTGTAAAATACATAACTGCCCGCGCACACCCAAAGAGATCGCGAATATATTCAATCTTGACAATACAAGCGCAACAAAGGGGTGTAAGAATGCTGTAAGTATTATTAATGAACTTGAATCAAATTTAGACAATTCAGAGAAAACGAACTTCTGTAAGACAAAACCAGAAGCATTCATCGAGAGATATTGTAGCCGTCTCTCCATCAACGATGAACTCACGAAATTATGCCAGTTTATCGCGGTCATGATCGAAAAACAGAACTTGATCCCTGAAAATACACCGCACAGTATCGCATCCGGAATTATCTACTTCGTCGCGTGTATGTGTCACCTTCCCATCACGAAGAAGGATGTGAATCGGATTAGCGACATGAGCGAGGTTACGATCAACAAATGCTATAAAAAATTATACGATATGCGCGAGAGACTTATTCCGAAGATGATTATTGACAAATATACGCCGAAATGAAATGGAACCGTCGCCCGCCGCCCGTCGCCCGTCGCCCGCCGCCCCCGCCCGTTATAATATCATAATTTTCTTATGTTATCATATTATACTTCAATCATATTATACTTCAATCATATATACTTCAATCATATGGATCTTGATACAACAACACAAGAGAATACTGTGCCGTTGTCCGTCCCCAAATACATTTTTGTCGTGCCGTATCGCGATCGCGAACCTCATCGAGTGTTTTTCAGCACATACATTTATAAAATTATGGAGGATATACCTCGCGAAGATTGGACATATTATTTCATTCATCAAAATGATAAACGCCCCTTCAATCGCGGTGCCATGAAAAATATCGGATTTTTAGCATTAAAAGAAGCATACCCAAATCATTACAAAGATATCATCTTTATTTTTAATGATGTCGATACATTACCTTATGATAAAAACATATTGAATTATCATACCGAATATGGTGTGGTTAAACATTTCTATGGGTTTCAATTCGCACTCGGCGGAATATTCTCAATACGAGGCGTCGATTTCGAGAGAATTAACGGATTCCCAAATTACTGGGCATGGGGTGGCGAAGATAATCTAATCAACGAACGTGCCAAACAATTCGGACTTACGGTCGACAGAAGTAATTTTTATACAATTGGTGATAAAAATATCCTTCAATTCGCTGATGGAATGAAGCGTCTTATTTGCCGCGATGAATTGGCTACGTCGATTATGCCAAATAACACCGATGGCTTGACAAAACTCACGAATGTAGTCCATGTAAAGTATGATGACACACATATGATTGATGTAAACGCTTTTGATACATTTATCCATTACTCGCAACTTAACTTTGAAGAACAGTCCTTGGATAAGGTAAATAAAATACGCGTTTCTCCATTACAAGCAGTTCGTAATATTAAACAGCTACAGAACGAATACGTTATCGACGCAAACAAGAAGATTCATTCGATTCATTCTGCTAATCTATCAACACCGCGTAAAATCGTAAATGATGGTGTAAATACAGTTAATGTTCCGATTAAGACAAACTTACCATTTGAAATGAACCGCGATATGATGATGTTGAAACGACGTAATACGGGTTTAATTATTCCGAATGATCGACCGATTATAACAGAACATGAAAGACATAACCGGATTGCGGCTGCGGCTGCGGCGTCGGCGTCGGCGTCGATGACAGCGGGCGGTGGCAATGGCGGGGGACCCAACAGCGGGCGAACATATCAAAATGTCAAACAAAACGCCGACATGATGATACCGTTACAAAAGGGAAATACCGCGACAGGTGGTTTATATGGACATAGGCAATTCGGAATGCGAGCATTATTCATGTAGTATCGCGTCGCTTCATCTTTTCACTGACGCACCGCACCGCACCTCACCGCACCGCACGGTCATCTTCGCCGATTCGAGCTCAAATTGTAATTGTATTAAAAATCCGCATTAAACTCAAACACATCATCCGCCACCTTCTTCTCCGCCAAAGCGTATTCCCCCACCCGTCGCTCAAAAAAGTTCGTCTTTCCTGCCAAGCTTATCATCTCCATGAAATCAAACGGATTGGTGGCGTTATAGATTTTATCATACCCGAGTTGAAGGACGAGTCGGTCCGCGACAAATTCAATATACTGGCACATTAATTTCGCATTCATACCGATGAGTCGGCACGGCAACGCCTCCGATATAAACTCCTTCTCGATTTCCACCGCATCACGCACAATCTCATACACACGATGACGCTGAATCTTCTTCACCATCTTCGTGTATAAAAGCACCGCAAACTCGGTATGAAGCGCCTCATCACGAGAGATCAATTCGTTGCTGAAGGTCAGTCCAGGCATGAGACCGCGTTTCTTCAGCCAGTAAATCGAGCAAAATGCGCCGGAGAAGAAGATCCCCTCCACGCACGCAAATGCCACCAACCGCGTCTGGAACGTGCTTCGTTTATCGCCGATCCATTTCAGCGCCCAATCCGCCTTCTTTTTAATACAGGGAAATGTCTGGATTGCGTTAAAGAGGCGGTCCTTTTCCACGGTGTCCTTGATATATGTATCGATTAGGATACTATACATCTGCGAATGAATATTCTCCATCGCGATTTGAAACCCGTAGAAAGCACGGGCTTCGGCCAACTGAACCTCCGACATAAATCGCTGTGCCAAATTTTCCATAACAATACCATCACTCGCCGCAAAAAACGCGAGAATCATCGAAATGAAATATCTCTCGTCATTATTCAACGAATTCCAGTGTGTAATGTCTTTCGTAAGATCAACCTCTTCCGCACGCCAAAAACAATCCACCTGTTTTTTATACATATTCCAAATTGCCATGTCCTTAATCGGAAAAAGCACAAACCGATTCTGGTCTTCTTCAAGAAGCGGCTCGACGACTGGAGGTTTTACGACGGGTCCGGACGATGACGTCGGTGTCGGTGTCGGCGTCGGTGTCGGTGTTACTGAAGATTCCAACGTGGGAGATGACATATGACGATAATATGCTGATATACAAGTAGTAGTTATACGAATGATCGGTTTAATATAGTTTCCTAAAGGGGTGTATAGCGATGGATATTATAAACGGATAAAAAAAGAAACAGTATAAATCGATGGAGTATTATATACTATAACAAATGGATACAACAGACGATAACCATCATGACGATTTTGATATCGCGGTTATAAATTTAGACAGACGGGTTGATCGTATGTCGCATCTCTATAACAAGGCACCTATCATGTTTCGCAGATTTCCAGCAATCGACGGACAAAATCTCTCGAAATATTACCTTCAATATACCGATTTATTAGATACGATACGAAATCAACCACGTGTTTTAGGTGAAGTAGGTTGTTCATTAAGTCATTATTCTTTATGGAAACAGCATGTCGAGAGACGCAACCGGAATGGACGCGGGTGTGAATATCTTCTTGTTTTTGAAGATGATGTGATGTTTACTGAGACATCAAAGGCACAATACAAAATGCTAACACGTGAAATATCTGATGGGGTTGTAAAGAAAGGATTCAATTTTGATTTGATCTATGTTGGAGGGCAATGGACGCCCCATTACGATATTGATGGAATAACACCACCTTATTACCATTATCAAAAAACGACGAGAGAATCTCTCGCAACATACTATCGTCGTGAATCCGTCATTCCGAGGATATACAAACGTCGAAATCTCTCGTCAGCGGTCATTCAAGGACCGCGTAATGTCTGGTTTACGCCATTATTTCGCACCGCGGGAGCTTACATTATTAGTCAACGTGGTGCGAAACGATTATTAGAAGCGGTGGAAACCGACACCGCTTTATTTATGAAAACACCTCTCGATATGTGGTTACTTGAAATGGATTTTCGCGGTTATATCGACGCGTTCGACCGGTTTCCACATCCATTTTATCAGGCCGGCTTCGAAATGGTGCGAGAGCCGAGTCACGTCGCCAACGATATTCATCGTGGACATTATGAAATCATCAAACTTTAACAAATATATCCGCCTGCGTCATTTATTGTGATGTTGGTTAGATTACCTTCATCGAAAACGTCGACCAATCAAAACCCGTAGTCCACTTCAAGCGCCCATCCACCTCACTATATCCTTCCTTTTGAACGATATATTGTTCATTCGCAAGCCAGCACTTATACATCGGTTGAATATATTCTGTATACATATAATCGATGTTTCGCCGTTCCAAATCCGGTAAATCGGGAAATGTATCTACAAAATGAAGAATCGGCGTATACATATGTTGTTTCACAAGATAAGCATGATTACACCAAACCGTCCCTTTCACCCATTTACGCGACTCATCGATGCCGTCATATTTCGTCAAAATTCCACCGAGATATAAAATGTCCCAATTTCCATTAGATGGGAATGGAATCGTCGCCAGTTCGCGAATATTCTCTCGAATCAATATATCATCTTCTAGAATGAGGACCGATGAGAGATTTTTCTCTTGAGCGTATCGTATTGCGTTAATATGCGACCGAAAACAACCGACTTTCGTATCCTCGGTATGAATATGATTCAGTAAAATGGAATGAGGAACGCCATGTGCGGTTAGATGATCACTCACATATTTTGTTCGTTCAGGGCGTTCATGAAGACATATCACAATCACCTCTTCCGCAAATGGCGGTTCTTTCAGGAATGATGCCGACGCCGACGCCGACGCCGACGCCGCAATCGACGCCGACGCCGCTGACATTTCAGGCGATGATGGCGGTGTATGTAGCGCCTGTGGTGTGAAATTCGCACTCGATGAAATCGACGATAACGAACGCTCACTCGATGGCGGAGAATCATTATTATCGTTGTGATCATGTAGTTTGAAGTATTTCGTATACTCGTGTGCGGTTGACGGCGTTCGCGGAACCACAGAGTGATATGGATTCTCCGTCTCAATATACTTATTTTGTTTCATTATGTTACAGATTCGTTGATAGATCACATCAGAACTCACGTGAATACTGAAAAATTCGATCGTAAATGTTCGATTTACAACCGTTATTGTAATGCCGCTATCATTTTGAATACATGATCCATCGATGAACGACGACGACGACGACGCTGACGCTGACGCGTTCTCTTCAAAGAATGTCGAGAGAATGTCATATTCACTTCCTTCACTGTCGATCGAACAATAATCAATATAATCCGGCACAGAATACTGACAACATAAATCATAGAGTGTAATCGTATCTACTTTATACGATTTGTATCCCCTACGAGTCCATTCTTGTCCTTCTTTATTGTTTTCAAGTGCACTTTTAAGACCGCTGCGTGACGGATCGAGAGATTCATAAAAAATCGCACCACGTCCACTTCCATTCGATATCGACGATGTTGTATTCGATACCGCCGCAAAAACCGGCGTGGATCGTGTATTTCGAAGTGCGGTTTCGTAAAGTTTGGCCGGCTCCACCGCGAGGCCGTGCCATTCTCGATATCTCTCGAAAAAATAACTTCCGGAGTTTGTCTCTCCGTCACCCGCGCCAATATCAATAAAGTATCCGCCATGTTTTCCTTTTACAATATATTTATCGAAATATTGATCGGTTCGAAGTGGGTGAACATATTCCGGATAGATTGCTAGCTCGTCCTCGGCCTCGACGACCTCGACGACCTCGACGACCTTCGGCGGTGAATTGTAAATTTGAAGCTCCATCTTTTGCTTTTGAAGAAACTCGTTTTTACGCATAACATCCCCTAATATCGTCTCCCATAAATGCGTTCCATATGACTCTGGCGGGAACTCGTAAGGCACGGTCTCTGATCGAATAAATTTTTCGGTGTCTTGCCAATGAAGCGGCATAAACATCTTCCAGTCCAACACGCGAATCCGATACTTGTGTGTATAATGCGGATGTCTTTCAAGCAGCTGTTTGTTCGAATCCCGGATATGATGCGCCCATATTCCCAAACGCAGCCCCGACTTGAACTCATTCAACCACAATCTAATAAATTCATTCTTCGGTTTCGCCGCTAAAAACGCGTTGATGAGTGGACCGCTTCCTCGACCGTTCGCCCCCTCACGTTCTTCACTAATATAAAACGAATGACCCGACGCGAATACCTCATGAAATGGACGAACAATCAACATATCGATATCCAGATAGACCCCGCCATGCTCATATAATAACTCCAGACGTGCGACATCCGCCTTATATTGGAAATGTTTTAGTTCGAATCCGTCGTAAAACTGCGGAGCATCCATCTTATGAATCCTCACCCGAGGATGTGCCTTTATCTCCTGCCAGTAAACATTCTCGGCGGCGGGTTCTCTCGTATTATAGATCCTGATTTCATACTCGGGCATATATTGTATCATCGAATGAATACACCGATGATGAAAGTTGTAAAACTCAGTCTCACCAAAATAAAGAAGGTGGATGATCTTCGGGATTTCGGCGCAAGGATCGGCGGGGTATAACATACCAAGATTGGCGACCGATGATTCCTTGAGTAAATCGGGGAGCTCGGAATCGCTGTCGTTGATACCGTTTGGTGCGTTCGATGGCGAAGGTGATGGCGTATCCACGATTTCTTCGAACTGTTTGATCGCCGTTTGCGGGTCCAGCGTGAAATTCGAGCTCGCGCGATAAAATCGGACATAATTCGTGTCGCGTTTATTGTAAGTCGGAAAATAATCCAAATACATGTCAGCGATCGCGACGAGTTTTTCGTGCTCTTTATGATAATGATGCTGGTTGTGGATTTCTTGAAGCATCTGATTGCGGTCCATGTATTTACTGCTGTTTTGGTAGTAATTATAACGAAGACGTTTGAATGACGACACTGATATCCCCGATGACTGACTTGATATAGTATCCGTTGTCGTCGAAGTTACATCATTCTCTGAAACCAAACAATATTGCCCCCATGCCATTCCACGCGACCGACAATTGTGATCGATGATATTATCTTTCATCAAGACTTCGTAATAATCATCATATCCAGATTCTTCGATGATTCCGGTTGATACCATTTGATCCCATGCCTTTGTAGGTTCAACCGTATAATGCGCATGGCGTTCTTTAATACGACAGATATCATCGATTGCGACTACGGTATGTGACCCCGCAGCCAATCTTTGCGAATTTAAAATATCCTTCATCGGGATATCGTCCTTATTACCGCCATCGATAAAAATGAAATCAAAGCGGAGTGGTGGTGCGGTGAGGGGGTTTTTCATTCGGTGAGCAACCTGTTCTTCGTATTTCGGGACGGTAGTTGTGCTATCACCTGTCACGAGTGTATGACGCCCCGGAAACACCGCGTCGATATAACGTTTCGCTGCGAATACATAGGCATACTCGCCTAGATCGAAACTGACCACTTTGGTTTCGGGAGGCGTGGCGGCGAGGAATAATAGGGCGGAATGCCCCGCGTTAAAACCGATTTCCATTATCGATTTCGGAGATGTCTGATATACAAGTTCGCGAAGACGTGCCACCTGATGGGTGATTTGAAAGGAACCGCCTTCAACGATGTGGTAATCCGCGATGGCGTCGGTTAGACCTTGGAGCAGTTCGGGGTAGTCTGAAGCACGCGTATTCTCTTCGTAGGTGTCAGGATAATATTCAGACATTATACAATTCCGTATATAACAACCTATCACGTTGAAAGGTTCGAATAATAAATAATAAATTGTATAATGTTATATTTATATGTATTTTTATGGTGATTATGTATTCGGTAATTGATATTCAAATGGAACGAATTGCGTTCTCGCTGGTTCGTTGATAGGGTCAATCGGTTTAACACGTGTTCCCATTCCTAATTTCTGTCCTACCAGTGCTATTAAATAATTGTCATTATTCCCCCATGCTTGATACTCAGAACCGGATATATCCACAAATTTCGTTTGTATGTTATTATCAGGAAAGAAGCAAAGAGCCTGAACTTTTGCCGAGGTGTTTGGTATTATGCTAATTCCTTGTATATCAATTAATCCACCGTTGCTAAACCAATATTTGTCTGTCATAGTATAATATAGTATAATATAGTATATTATTTTATTACATATTCGCTCTTAGATGCGTGGGTGCGTGGGTGCGTTGTTATGTGTTTAGGTTACGTTGCTTTAACCATATTTCGACTTTTGTGTTATAAGAACGAGCCGCTTCTCCTCCGGTTCCATATATATTTATCGTGTTTATAGAAGGGTTGTTATTCTTAACTGCTGACAAAATAGTTCCTTGTTGTCGTTGGAAATGATTATTAGTAGATACAACCGTTTGACCGCTTACTATACCAACAGATGTTTTAAAATTATTAGATATAAGGGCACTATTAAAATCACCTGTTCCCGCGTTGCTTAATGATATTTCCCAGTCTGTATTCACACTTTGTAGGGTACTCGAATCCACACTATAAGTAAAAGCATAGACTGGTCTATTATACGACTGTAAAAATACGTTTGTATTTACAGCCAAATTGACAAAGTCTTGGTTACCATGGATCATATTTTGCCATAATTGTCGATGGTCTAACGCACCTGTAGCATTATTGATATTCGCTTCCCAGAATGTATAACTTCCAGCAGTTGTGCCTGTCATGATCATACTCATCTTTATATTTACAACAAAGTCTCGGAGGTCAATCGCCGCGGGTGGAGTTATAATGAATGATGACCCAGCACTAACAGACGCGGTTTGAACATGATACAACGTAAAATAACTAGACGCCTGCCCAGTTGGACCTGTTGCTCCGATTGAACCTAGTGGACCGGTGGGGCCTGTGGGGCCTGCGGCACCTGCGGTTCCTGCTGTTCCTTGTGCGCCTGCTGTGCCGGTTGGACCGGTGGGGCCTTGAATGCCCTGAATGCCCTGAATGCCCTGAATGCCCTGAATGCCTTGTGCGCCTGCTGTGCCGGTTGGACCGGTGGGGCCTTGAATGCCCTGAATGCCTTGTGTGCCTTGTGTGCCTGCTGTGCCGGTTGGACCGGTGGGGCCCTGAATGCCCTGAATGCCTTGTG
>Ga0194133_10001898_pt1 | contig 34270 bp, 17 predicted proteins | sample TA2KigOf40mmetaG_FD_155448 | JGI IMG/M metagenome (GOLD analysis project Ga0194133, IMG submission 155448) | Freshwater microbial communities from Lake Tanganyika, Tanzania - TA2015055 Kigoma Offshore 40m | ecosystem: Environmental > Aquatic > Freshwater > Lake | place: Tanzania: Lake...
AAATGACAAATTTTTCAATTTTTTTTCCTTCGGGTCAAAAAAAGTCTCTTTAGGTCAGGTCAAAAAGTACCCGGATCAAAGGCGGGTTGGCCTCTTATTTACTGCGTGTCAAAAGTAAGCTCGGGTTGGGTCGGGCAGAGTCAGCGCCCATCTCTAAAAATAAGTAAGTGACCTTTGTTCGGTGACTTTCAGGCTGGCAAAAAAACTTTTTCAGGCTCTTTTAAAGGCAGCTTTTTGATATGGCTTAAAGGGGTCTATAATATTTCGCCCAATGCAAGTTTGCCAACTACAAGTTTACCTAATCAAGTACACCAACCGTGCAAGTTCGTCTAATCAAGTTTGCCTAATCAGGTTAGGTTAGGTTTGGCTAGGTTGGGTTAGGTTAGGTTAAGTTAGATTAGGTTAGGTTGGGTTAGGTTAGGTTAGGTTAGGTTAGGTTATAACCTATAAAACCTACGAACTCGTAGTCCATAGTTGGCGAACTTGTACAGTTGGCGAGTTTGCATTATGCGAACTTGATTAGGTGAAAGTGAATTTGGCGAAAGATCCTTTTGCTTTACTAGAAGGGTCCAGGTCTGAAAAGGATAAATCTGAAGGAGCTATTAGTCTATTTAAGCAAATATTGGTATTTGTTTGGTTCTATCTGCAATGTTTAGATGTGCAGTTATCCTCTGCAAGCAAAGAGCGTGGATTGTAAGATTTTTAATTACACTAAAATATGGCCACGTGCACAAATAGGGTATTGTCTGTCTGTCCGTATGTCACCTCTATTTCCTGGCACAGTTTTCATGCTAGTGAGCTGAGACTTGGCAAACAGACTCCACATCTAAATATGAATGAAACGTATCAAGGGGATTCTTGAAATTTTGTTGGAGGGCTGAGTTACGGGGTCCTTGGGGTTACACAGTAATGATTTTGGGTGTTTTTTAAAAAAGTGATTTATGCCGCCCTTAAGTCTAATGCCAATCTAATTTAGCAAGTATTGGTATCTGTTTGACAATATCTGATGGGTTTAGACTTGTTCTGTGTATTGAAATCTGATTCTGAACTTTATTCTTTAGGAAGAAATATTGACGGATGGACGATTGGGACAGAAGCTGGACAGGTATTTCAATAAAAGTCAAACAAAATAATAGGTAGTTCCTGAAATTATTACTAAAATGGTAGGACACCTTTTCTGTGACGACACGAAACCGTACCCATTGTCCTAACCAAGTGACACACGGATTTGACCGTGATCGGAATCACGATCCCAGCTTCAGCATCGTCTGCGACACTGACGACGGAGAAGTGGATAATCTGACAGTAGTGGCCTCTGAAGACCCTGAAACTTTGTTCAAAGATGATAATGATCTTGAACTTGGGGAACGAGAAATGTCACAAGCACGTGAATCAACGGCCACAACCTTAACTGCTTACACAACTCATTGGGCAATTTCTTTGCTTACATTCTGGATTTTGTATTAATGTGAAAATTTAATTTTGAAGCAGAATTGATTTGATTTTGGAATTCGAACCAGTGCCTAAATGAAGGAAAAAATAGCTTTGAAATGTAAACAATTTTGACAATAAAAACTAAAAATTGATTTAAATCGTTTTTGTGGTATTCGCCATCCCAACTTGATCCATTTTTCTGACAATATTTTGGCATTTTAACTTCAACAAAAAGGTACATCTATGTAGACAATCACTGAGATTGTATACAAAAGAATCTTATGCTGTATTTACCCGGCATGATCAGTCACACGTGCCTCTCTTTTGGTAATCCTGTAGAGGAATAATCAAAGCAAATGCTAAAAGTACTTTATTTTGATATCAAGAGTATAAAAATATATCAAAGTAAAGTAAAATAAAACTTACATTATAACCATAGTTATAGGTACTGAATTCCATTTTTTTTATTTTCCTATTATTAGCCAGGGCCAAAATTCCATATTTAATTCTAAAATTTGTAGAGGTTTGGTGATTTTGATAAAACTTCACGCTTTTTCAATTTTAGGTGAAATATATTTGAACTGAAAAATAGTCTTCACCCAAGTTTTGTGAAAGTTGAAAATTCCTAACAGATATTTTTTGTTAAAATAATACTGTAAAAAACGAGTGTGATCTCTAATTTACCCTCATCACTCTAATGTGCACTACAGCCTACCTACATCCTCTCCTTCAAATGGGCACATAAAGATTCTCCTGACCTGGTCACTGCCAGACAACCAAAAAAACTTAGACCACTGATAAATCTTTTAGATTTCAGTTATATCCAACTTGGGATCAGCCGGTTTCCCACCAACATTCTCGGTACCTCAACATCCTTGTCAATCAAATCAATCCCCAAACATTTGTGGCTGTTTTGTTTGGGACATCTAGGTATATAGTTCAATTTAATGCCCCTACCCCCACATTTCACTTTGTCCAACCTCAACCTCACCCTCTTCATAATATTTGACTAAGTAAAAATGTTTTATCAAAAAGGGTTACATTTAGTGATGGACCCTGACCCGACCTGAGCATAGTTTTGACCCGCAATAAATAAGGGGCTGACCTGCCTTTGACCCGGGTATTTTTTTACCTGACCCGATGAGATTTTTTTGACCCAGAGAGTAAAAGTTGAAAAAATTGGGATTTTGGGAGGAATGGTCCAGACGCAGAGGTGGCTGGCCCAACCCGACCATCAAAAAAACTTTTGGCTTAGCCCCATCAATAGTTATATTATCATGCTGGGAGCCAAATTTCATATGCTGAAATCCTAAACTATAGGTCCTTAAATGTTCATAAAAAGTGGCTCTGGTCCTGTAAAAACAATCAATTATGTAAGATATCCTTTGCTCAATTTTTTTTCTATGATTTTATTTGTATCAAACATAAAAGAAACCAATTAGGTTTATCATGTTTCAAGTAAGTGTGAAATCTCTCAGTTGATTGCTCGCCAGAGTTCGGTTTGTTGATTGTGTCCGCACTTCCCCCCATTCATTTCCTCAGAGTGTTTCGAAGGTTTCATGTGGTTAGTTATTTAGTTGTCCAATGACAGTGAACAAGTGAGCACATAATAAATTTGAAAATTTTTTGTAATAAAATGTTACCATGAAAAATAGTCAGAGAGTCAACTGAAGAAAATAAGTTTTGGCTGAAAAATGAAATTTATCAAAACTTTTTCTCTGCGAAGCATCTTTATTCTTCTTGTGACAATTATTAAAGGTAAGAAAAGTTACATAGGTGAAACCATATAATAACTTAACAATTTTAATCTTGCATAATTTTTAATCCAAATTTAAAAAAAGCTAAAAATAAAATGAATAAATACACAACAGGGTTAGTTTAGGGGAATAAATATTGTTCAGGTTTTGGTGGTTTTTCAGTCAACTTGTTGAATTAGATCAGAAAGATAAACAAAATATAAAAAATATGCTTTTTAATACTCAATTCCTTGCTTTGATCAGCTAAATTCAGAATATGACATTGCCTGAAGCATGCTCTTTGGGCAGGGAAGGTAGAAGGGTACCCAAAAAGTGGGAAAGTGGGGGTACACAACAAATCAGTTATGTTGGTGGCTTGTGGGAAAGTCAGCCATTTCGATGGATTCAATTATCCAATGAGAGAAGTCTTGACTCTAAAATAGCATGTTGGGAAAGTTAAATTGCTAGTTTTTATACTAATAAATAAACATCTCTAAAATACTAAGCAATAGAACAAAATTTATTTTGTGAAAGAACGATGAGCCAATTAAGAAAAGAATTGTAATTCTAATTCTAATAAGTTACCTTAATCAGGTACTCATGTTTTTCTACTAAAACACAAGCATATTTTTAATGTAGAAGTGAAGGAAGGCTACAGGGACCTCGTACCAACTATGCTAAGAGGCTAGAAGAAGGACTAAAGACCTTCAAGTTATAGCTTTAGTACAGGAAAAACTTTGAAAATGTGAGATCATCTGTTGTTGCTGAAGCTATAAAGGTGTTAAATGTTGCCTCCTAGAGTCCTGGTGCCCCCCTGGATCAGTCCCAGCATATATGGTACCATGCTTTTTCATCCTGCCATGAAAAAAATTATTTTAAGAATTTGATGCCAAGTGTGAAGGATAAACAAGTCTGCCCCAAATGAAAGTCACCTGTGGTTCAAATGTATTCTTTTTCTAAAACATACTAGCTCTCAATAACATTACAATTATTACATCTATTGTCAGAATTATCAAGGTGAAAAGGGCCCTTGTTCGAGGACCCTCAAAAGAGAAAAAAGAAAGGCGATAGAGATACAGTGATACATAATGCCAAAAAGTAGTGTGGAAAATTAACCTTATTTTGAAATATTGACTTCATTAGAGAGCACTTAATTTAGTTTGAAAATTTGTTATTTTTCGAATCTAGTTTATCTTAATTGAGGTTAATGAACCAATAGATTATTTTGAAAAAGAGGTTTTTCAATTTGGCTGGCTGGGAGTCAACACCTTGCAAACTCATTACTCCAAGTCTGTCAAAACTGCCACTGGTTAACTGAAAAGGATTGGACCCCACCTGTTCTGACCAAGAACCCCACATATTGACAAAAAATAAAAACTCTTGTGATCAATGAAAATTCAACGAAAAAGTATTATCATGTTTCTCATCGAGAAGGTCATTTTTTACAGTGTTTCCAAATTGTACATTTGAAACTCTATCCTTAAACCCCTTTTTTCGGGGGTTTGTTTATAACAAAAATTATAGCCACGTGCCATATGGCAGACAGAAAGCAAACCTGTTGGTAAGCATAAAAAATATGCATTATTCAAAATAGTTTCAAATTGCAAGTGATACGTTTCACTGTTAATAAAGTAAATTGACAAAAAATGATTATGTTATTTGTGACTCTTTCACCTGCTGCTGCTTGATCTTTTCCTCTGACTTCCAGCTGTGCTTTGTAGCAAATATGAGACAAAAAACAATGCTGCCAAATACTTTGTTACATAATCAAACATGATATACAGATATGAAAATAGTTTAAATAGAAACAGATAAGAATATCATCTAAACAAGAGTCACTTTGATTTGACTAACATTTCAAGTGCACCTAACCTGCGCCAATTATTGTGACTGGCACCCCTGCTCCTTGAGCCTCTTTATTTTGGACATTTATTTCAATTGAAGAGTGGCTATCAGCCACTGGTTTTTTTTAACAATTTTCCTCATTTTATATGAGTGTTAGCTTTTGTCCAACTTTGTATTTAAAAAAAAAGTATTTCTTAAATGATCTTTCAAAAAAATATGTTAGGAAATATATGTATCTCAATTAGTGAACGTTATTAATACTTCCCTATCTTTTGTCTGTGTTGTTGCTACTTATTCCAAATGATTTTTTAAGAGCCATAGTTTAGTTGTGGCTTACAGATATCATAGCATCCGGTCCTTTGCTGATATTTTTTTCTGTTGTGCTTTTGTCACAACCACCTGCTTGTTTCCGGTCAGGTTAAACACACCAGCCTCAAATTCAAACCACCTTTTTGACCCCCCACCCCACCCCCCACCCCCCATTAAATGAGAACAAATTCTTATATTTTTGCTTAAAAAATGATTTTGAAATTTACCAATTTTTTTGATATGAACAGATTTCAATTTTTTTTGCCTGCTGTTCAAGCAAGGATCATTTCACCACATCCAAATTGACCCTTTGATTGATTTACTGCTGTTTAGCAGGATGCCACACGTCCGCCACCTACCAGGAAACTCTGAAAAACAATGTGACAAAGTTATCAGTACAAATTGAGGATTTATTTTAAGGGTTGAATTAACCAAGTGGTTACAATATTTGGCTTAAGATTGTGTGGGTTCAAACCTTGGTAAAATTTAAGTTTGTCGCATAATAGTTGTAAAATGTTTTAAATAATTTCCCAGACAGGAAAAAGAATTGAAGATTCTTTTTCTCATTTGAGTAGTCAAGGTTTTTTAATTATGCCAAAATCCTCTTTTTTGCTTGTTGAATATAGTTTTTCTCATTTCCTCTTTGTATGTAACCTGATAAAGTGTCAAATATTACTTTTCGTAGCTGGCTCAGATTTATTATCAGTTTTCGCCAGATCTCTTTAATGTATCAAATGACTGCTCAGTTCTTTGTCATATTTGAGCTGATGTTGATTGGCAACTAATGGAAAGATAAGTTCAATGATCGGCATCATCAGAGAAAGAACAAAAAAATCCAATCTGGATGGGCAAAACGTTTGAAAAAACCTCTCTTACAAAATATAAAAATTGACTTATTTTGGACAGACTACTGTTTTTTTGGAAGGGGGTCTTTGGTCTGTTTTTAGTCAAAGTGTATAGTTTTAGAAGAGGAAGCAGGTGTATTCTTTGTGTGTGGTTGCTGTTGCGTTAACTCACTTGGCTGGCCATGCTCAACCTTACAGTATTGGATAGCATCAAAATTACATTCAAAAATTGGATTTGTAAACTTTTTTTTTCATAAAAGTTAACCTTGTGAAACACCCTTAAAAAGAGAGTTTTCCTAATTGCCAATGCTTATGATAAATTCTGCAATTTATAAAACTAACTGTTTTCAAACTTACTGTGAATCATGATACACGCTTTGAAGTTAAGTCGTATCACTCACTGTTGACTCATAAAAAGCAACCATTTAAGAGTTGTTGCAAGAAAAATGTTTCTGATTGAATATGAAGCTTTAAAAGTAAGCAAAAAGCTTTCCTACCATTCTTGTACATATTTCTTGCATTCATCACTCAGCTCTCAACATCTAGCAGCTATATCTAAGGGATTGAACTCTCCGTGTTTCAATTCCACCACTGACTATTTAGACTCTGGACTCTGATGAAAATAATTACCAGATGTAATTCATTGCCCAATTTCAGGAAGAATTATCATTGGGGATAAAAAGTGCAATTGTGTGGAGTTGCAAAATAACTGCATTTTGAATGAGCAACATTTCTCCCTTAAAGTCTCCTTTTTTGTTCCAACATCACTTTATTTTTAAACCAAAAAAGGCCTTGCAATCAATGAATTATTTTTTTTTCAATTCAATAAATAAAAGTTAATCAAGGTGTTTGTAAAAACTAATATTTCTTAAAATTTTCAGAAACTTTTGGAGGTTGTAATTTTCCTGCTGCATTTCAAGGTGAATATGTTACACAAGCCATCATGTCAGGAGTACCTTCTATCTCCTATTCTTCATTATCCATTCTATTTGACTCTGTCCCTGTTTGGGGTGTATGTCACAAAAGGTAAGGATTTTTATTATTTTTTGTGGAATACAAATAGAGGATCATTAATTATTAATATATATAAAACCCTAACGTCTGTCCCGTCACAGGCGTGGCAGGAACGGAAGGGGGGGCGTGGTGAATGGCAAAAAGGGGGGCGGCTTAGCCGCTCCTGAACATGCTAGTTAAAGATATTTGACTCTTGCTGGGAATCCATTGTCATACAAAAAATTAAAATCTATATGTGATGATTATTAAAGAGTGTGGTGCAGTAATCTAAGCATGATCTTCCCAACCAAGAAAAGAATCTATACTGAACTGTTTATTGATAAATGGCAGCCATTAATATTGGCTTTAGCAATGAAAACTTCAATAAGGGGTTGCATTTACCTTGTGCAAAGAACTGCTAGCATATATTAGAAAACTTAATTTGCTAAAAAGTGTGGAAATGAGAGATTAAGTGTCTACCTAATCTAGAAATGTGATCAATGAGAATGTGATAGAATTCTGAACATTAGCTTTAAATGATCATAATAAGTGAAAATAGAAAATAACTGTAATTTAGCGCAATGTACAATTATTTTTAGTTCTTGTTACATCATCTTGATTTTTTAACTTTTTTAGGATAGGCAACAATGTTATTTTAATGGATGATACAGGAGGATTGACTTGCTTCAAATGCTTCAATATCATCTTGAGGTCATCAAATGTCCTTCAGGTTAGTATCTGAAATTTGCTTATCTTGTATTTTTAGTGGTAATTTTTGGTGAGATGAAGTTTGCTCAAGAGTATGAACCCGAGATACTTCGATACCCAGACCCAAAAAAGTACGCCTTACCAATATTTTTTTCATTAAAGACACATTGTGGCTGGGAATATTTTTGGTGTTTTTTAGGCAACCCAGGGTCAAAGGTTGCCTGATGGTATTAAATCACAGTGCTGGGATTGAACCAGCAACCCTCGGATTCCCAACCCGATGCCATGACCAATCGACCCCACCAGAACACTTTCTTTTGTAACAAAACTAAAGAACTTGCCGATCGTTAATTTTTTGCATTTCAACCAGATCCATACCTCAGCACTTGACAAATGCTACACCACAGATGAACGGGCTGTGTCTGACTGTCCCTCTGACATGACCATCAGGGAGAAACGTGCAAGAGAAATCATGCTTTACAGTAAGTCTCTTATTGTTATTTTGTCCTGACATTTACTGTTGGATGTCTGTTTATCAATACATTTCTCAACAATTATTATGTGAAATGGCATTTATTTGAAAACCATTCAAAAGCAATAACTTTTTTTGTTTTAAATAGCTTCTGCTTGATGATCTTGCAAAAAAATCCAACGTTTTTTTCAACCTATATTTCCGCTTGATGATCAGAATCAAAAAAGGTCTTGTTTCATTGTTCAATTTCATGGGAAATTTTGAGGTTGAAAAATGAAAATTAAAGCAAAGCAATATCATGTCCTTACAGCTATTGTTCACATATAAATCATAAACAAAGTAAATGTCAAACTTAGATATGGCAAAAAATATTGTGCTTTTTTCCCAAAAACTTTTCATTTTCTGCGAAAATTCACTTTTTACATAAATTGACCTACTTGTTTTGATCAAGTTAAAAACTGAAAAAAAAGTTTTTTTTCTTGGCAAAATCAGTAGTAGCACTGATTGCCCGTTGGCAACTTTGATTCCCACCGAAATGTAAAAATACAAGAAACAAAATTTCCCATGTCCTACAGCCGACTCAAGTCACATATGTTGTACCATAATGCATGTTAGTCATCAGAAGTAAAAAATAACAAAATATGCATTTGGCAATCCATAAAATATAACAATCCAACTTCTATTTAATAGAGGTTGATGTTGAGAGCTTGAATCAAGATATTGGAAGTGCATACCCTCACATCAAAGTAATGCTATAAAATATGATCATTTGTCACTCTTATTAACTTAATCTATGCTTGTAATGCCAATACTGCAGACTAGCCTCCAGGGGCACTAGCACTTTATATTAATCATCTCTCTAACTTTACCCAAAGAGATGATTGATAATCACACACAACTGAATTATTCAAGCCCAAGATCTGAGACTAAGTAATGTAAACATCTGCAGACGGATCAAGACAGAACTACTGGGACATCCAACTCATCAGTTTATATAGGAAAGGGCTTCAACCTTGTCCGTCCTTGAACCAGATAGAGTAATAGTTAATCCTTTTCAAAAATGTCTGCTTAGAGGACTCCAGGCCCTCTTTTCTATGTCTTACGCCTTTTCAGGTGACTTGTCATTTGGCTATCCTATGAGACATGGAGTTTGATGATGGCATCTTTCTTTGATTCGTTGAAAGTGATGTCAGATTGAAACCTCCTAGGGATCATTTCTGATTGGTTCTTCCAAGGTTATTCATCACTGTGTGATAACTGGTTTGAGGAAACTTGACCTCAATTCATCTCACTGATTGATGTTTGTACAAGAGAGGGTCATCTTTCTACTTAGACCAGTGCACGCTTCTTTCCAGGATGGGGTTTGTCTGTAGTCCTTTTGTGAGATACAGACTCCTTCATATTTTCTGGGTCGAGTTTTGCTCCTCTACAATCCCATGTACTAAATGCTTTTTCATAGGTTTGTATATACAATTATTCCTTTAAAAATATTGACTGCATGCAACATGGTAGTAATGCAAAAATCCTATCTAAGATACTAAAAAATGGTATCCTGACCTTTACAGATTTAGAGTCAAAAATTTTATGATCAAAAATTTATATAAAAAAGTTAAGAAGAAAAGTTTACTTTAGTTTATTTTTCTGACCTCTTTTCCTAATTTTCTACAAATCTGGGAAATGGATTTTTTCTCATGCTGAAAGGAAAAAAAGTATGGCGTGGCCTGTTTCTTTCAGTAATGTTGTCTATTCTGAGGAAACTTTTTTCCCATGAATTAAGTTAGAAAACTACTAAGCTTTCATCGCCAGGATTATCACAATTAGAACATTCGTTTTCTTCAGAACAACAATCACTCCTCCAATTTTGTTTATAATGATGGTCAACAATAACAAGTCAATTAGAAACTCTGATTTCTCTTTTAATTGGATACATCTATTTACCAACTGTCATAAATATCTTTTGAAATGAGAATTTTACATTATTTTAACTCTTGCAATAAAAGTTTTTGTCTTTTTGAGTATTGCCACGCATGCATTCAGCAGACGTACACACACCTTCTTTTTTCTTTAAGCATTCATTGTTGAATGGGGAAAACAATCACTCACATGTTCCAGTCATTTTGAAATTTTCCCGTCCACGTGTGAAACTTGTAATGGGAAGTTAGACAGTGAAAAAATAAAAATGAAGATTTTATTTTGCGTTGAAATAATGTTAATAAATTCAGGTTGTTTTTTTCTAAAGTGTCATGGAAACGATCCCCACAGGTATTTATATGCAACAAATTGTGGAAATTTTTTCCCACTCTTGGTATGATCACGAACATAGAGTGGTAAATTTTTATTATAAAATGACTTGAAAAAAGTACCTAACTGAATGATGGTGAAGGTCGAAGAAGGTCAATGTGGATAAAACTATGTGCTTTAGAACAAAATGTGAAAAGTTTACATTAAGTGACTAGATATTACAACAGCTTGACAGATGAATTAGAAAATGAGAATTAAGGGTTGGTCTTATTATGACGTGAGGTGGGTCCAGGTACCAAAGGTATATTCTGTTAGATAGGTAGAGATGGGCACTGACCCGACTCGACCAGACCCGAGCTTACTTTTGACCCACAGTAAATAAGAGGCCAACCCGCCTTTGACCCGGGTACTTTTTGACCTAACCCGAAGAGATTTTTTTTGACCCGAAGAGAAAAAAATTGAAAAAATTGACATTTTTAGGGGAAATTTTTCAAATTCAAACCCAAACCATAAATGTCGGACCTGACCCAACCCAGCTCAGAAATTTTTGACCCGGACCCATCACTAGATAGGAGCTCATACATTTGATTATGTTTAAATATATTTACAAGTGATAAAAAGAAGTTTCCTTGGTTGGCCTAATCTTGATAAAAGTTAGACAAAAGTATGGAGGGGGCTTTGATAAGCAAGGAAAAGTCTTGACGTACCCCAAGTGCTTTGCGCCAGACTTTACGTAAATCTCTTGTGATTGTTTTCCGTTCAGTTCTGTGGGTTCTGTTTACTTTATCACAAAACTCTCTTTTTCCTTCTTACAAGGGCTCTTGCACTGCAAACCTTCTAGCCACTGATCTGATGAGAGGGAGTCAGGGTGGTCATGTGGTTTCCAGCCAGAATTCGGTTCTGGTACCTCGGGTTCAACCCTTGCCCGGGATAAATAGCTTCAAAACAAAGACCCTACCACCAAAAAAGTGCGTCTTTAAAGAGCTAGACTCGGAAGGTGTATAATATAATAATTGCAATTGTAGAATTGATGTGGTGTTTAATATGGCATGTATGAATCAAACGAGTTAATAATAATAATAATTGTAATTGCAATGCTTATTTGAGATTCAGTTAAGAAATAAAGGCAGTTACCGTGACTAATTAATCGTAGGAGTCTATACTGCAACGGATTATTATATATTGTGAAAAAACTGTGATGCACAAATACTCTAAGACTTCCCTATTTAACTTCAACTCATGGCCAACATCCTCTGCATTGCACTCATGTGTCTGGCTGACCATTTTTCTGACCCAATGGAGTGACTTTTCTGGATGCCTGGAATCACACCATTCATTAGAGATCGTCTCAAACCAAAACCAAAAGCTGAACATATTATAAAAATATTTTTATACTCTGTAGAAACAAATTTCACATTATCTTCTTATGTTGAAACAAAGACCTTTTAGATCCTTGAATAGCCTTCAGCCACTCCTTGATTGTTTTGTTGTAGCTTTATAACTTGGTGTCTTTCATCCGAGTAATTAATTCAGTCTTTGAAATCTATCGTATGAAAGGTTCCATTGAGAAAATAACACCATTAAGTGGCTCTTATTCAATTTCAGGAACGAAAGGCTTTATGGGCGAGCCAGCTGTCAGTCCAACTTATTGCCCAATAAATGGTGCCTTTACGTTCACTTATTCTGTCAATGATGGAACAGAAAACAGTTTAGAATGTTCGGGAAAATCATCTGAAATTTCGGATTGCCCTTACGGTTTTGGCTTTAACCTCAAGTTCAGAGGATGTTCATTTGGAAACATGGGTAAGGATAATTTGTTTACATAAAAATAAAGGATGTAATATTTTTATTGGCCCAGTATATAGTTTGTGGATATGGGTAATGCTATACTCTGTCCTTGTTCTGTGGTTTGCTGGTGACTTCATAAGCCACCTCATAGAAAATAAATAATGAAGACTTTTTTCCACTGAAATAATAAAATCCTCGAGGTTTTCTTCAAAATTGCAATCAAACTCAAAGTCACGATTTTCAAAAAAAATCTCACCGACCAAAAATCAAATAAAAAATGCCTGACCAATGGTGGGTTTGAAAAAAAGCTTGCAAATTCTTTCAATGACAAAAAATGTAAGCTTAAAATGTTCATCATTTTTCGAAGACATGCGTGGAAAATTCATTTTTTTGTGCTTTTTCTAAGTTTTAAAATCATGGCGCATAATTTTTTCCAAATTCCAGAAATGTCTTTTCATTGTCTTGGCGACTGGGAGGGTGGAAATGGTCAGCGTTATGTTGCCCTCATGGATACCCAGGCCACTACCCAAAATGAAGATGACATCAGACCGCGTTATAGATGTGCTGTAAGTGATTTTATTATATTTGAAAAGAAAAGGGCATTTTTAATCCTGAGTGGGAGTCATTTCTTTTGAAATTTGGTAGCATTAACCCTAGGCCAAAGGTTGACAAAAGTGGATCCTCAACCCCTAGATCCCCAAGAAAACCACGACACCTCAACTACCCGTTATCTCACAGTTGAAATTTTAAAAAATAGTATTTGAACCATAAACATTTCTTTTGTGAGATGATGATTTAAGACTTTTTTGATTTTGGATAATATTTTTCTTTTTTACGAATTTTCCTTTGTTATTTTTTTAAATTTTTAAATTTTTAATTAAACTATTTGGTCACTGTGTCCAATTTGTTTAACTACTATGCCGGGGCTATGATCTATAGGTTGCCATTTGTAAGTTGCCTTGGCTGAGAGGTCACAGGGACCTATTTGAGAATCTAAAATCTAACGTTGTGGGTTCAAACCCCAGCCATATGCAAGCAATATTTCAACCCTGAATTGTAAAAAATGAACAAGGCAACCTCAGTCAGGGCAGTGACCGTAGACATAACAATATGGCAGGACTTTTATAAAGGCATCAATCATGTATTAACATCAAATGAGCAACTGAGTCTATAATGCACAAGACCATTCTTTCCTCGAGCGAGTGCAGCGAGTCTGCGGAGCTTGGTATTTTTATATAAAGTTAAGACCCCATTATGGAAGTCTGTTTGTATGTCTGTCACTTACATCTCCTCCCTTAGTTACGATGCTTGAAAGAAAATAATTAGTGCATTGGATAGAGCCCTATATGCAAAGAATTTTGTGCACTAGACTCTTTAATTTTTGTCTAGGAGCTTAGATGTTAAAGTTCAAAGTTCCCCAGGTCAGCTTAAGGGTTTAAGCCAACTAAATGGCTTAGTTTAGACAACAATTGTTGTTTAAGTTATTTCCCCCAACAAAAAATACCTGTCCAATTAATTATTACACACTTGATACCCAACCTAAGCAACCTTTGGCCCTGGATTGGCAAAAAACAATCGGTAAAAAAGGTTTCTAATGCACTTAAAAATTGATATTTTCTTGACCTTTTTCAAACCACCACATTTGTACAAACTAATGTGGCAAATTAATAAAATCATTTTTGAATGTTTTTAGTTATATGAAAAAAATGAAGATACCGGAGAGATTCACCTTGCATTGTCCTCAGACTCTACTTGTACCAATCACTTAAGATCAGCTACAAAGGGTTACGAGACATTGACATTGAAACCTCATCCTCACAAGTCTTGGCCTTTGGCTGTTCAAGAAGAAGGGAAAACTTGCATCTTACCAGATTGGGCACAAGGAAAATGGGAAGCTTTGCACGTCCAAGAAGGGACTTTGATTTTGAAAGACCACAGAAATTTCAAAACCTACTCTGCCAAATGTGTCAATCCAACAGAATGGCCTCACAACGATAGATTCTTGCTGTATTCCAGGACCCATTGTGGGGAGGAGCACTACAATTGCATCTGGTTAAAGAATAGAGGAGACAATACTTTGGAGTTTCAAATTGGTAATTTTTTCTACAGGAATGATTTTTTTGAGTGTCTGGCAAAGCTAAGTTTAGCCCTGGCTGGGATTTGTACTAATTTTTGTATTTTTGGATTGTTGATGCCAGGGTTTGAACTCACAACCCTCTGATCCTCAGCCAAGTTACTATAGTGACCCCCTATTTCTTGGTTTGTCTGTATTTATGTTTAAAAGATTATGAAGGACAGAAAGAAGGGGATGATTTACATCTTAATCCTAATTGTTCTTCTAAACTTTTTCAAGGGCATCTCAGGCCATGCTAAATAGTGAATTTTTTAGCTGAAATAAGGATTTTAAGATTAACTAGTCATTTCATAGTAGTAATATATATATATATATACATATATATATATATATATATTAATTTGTCTAATTTACAAAAATATATAAAAGAGATCAGTTGTTATCAATTAATAGTACGGTCTTTTACTTGGAAAGGAACGCAGTTCGTATAATCACAGATTTCTTTTATAACTATGTGAGGTACACTCATTTTAGATGAACATTCTTTTTTAATTCTTTTAAAAATTTTGCTTAGAAAGATGAAGGTAATTCACACAATTATAAAAACTCTGGTCTCATTTCAAAATTGGAACAGCAAACTTGATTTTTTGTGGGTTACCACCAAGAGTGTGAATGGATCTGAGCAAATTTGTCTTTCTTCATTGAAGCGACTTGCCATTAGCATTTCGAATGTGGCTGGAGAAGTTGGCATCGAAAACCAGACATTTGCATCTTGTTGAGCATATAAAAGGAAGGTGACGAGAGAGATCGAGTTGGGGGAAAAAATTGTTAATCTGAGCTCGTCTACTTGATGAAAATTTGTAGGCTACACAGTCAATTTCGGTGTCTTTGTATGTGAATCACCAAGCAAGGGCAATCCTAAAATTTCCTTACCTTCTTGCATTCAAAGATCCTAAAGTTTTGCAAGAATATGAGGAGGATGTGTTACAGGGATGAATCAGGATTGAAGGGTTGAGAGTAATTGATTAGGGCATAAAGTGTAGATAGAAATTGATTTGGTTATCAAGAATATAAAGGGCTTATCTTTGGCAAACATCTAAAGTCTAATAATCTCACCTCTTATTAATTACGTTCAAAACACACATTTATTGTGGCTTCCTCATGATTTTAGCAAATCTAGATGGAAGTGAAAATATCCTTAACAAGTCAAAAGCTAAACTTTTTTAATGCCACAAGTTAATCCACACCCTTGTCCTTCATGTCAAGTTGGTAATAACTACATGTTGAAGAGATTGTGAAAAGTTTATCTGGCTATTGTTGAAAATTGAGATTAGGAAATATATTTTTTCTGGCAAATCATAAAAATAAAGAAAATGCATTTTCTTTGTAGGTTTATATTCATCAGAAGGATACAATGAAACACTTTGTGAAGATGAAAATTTTCAAGAAAGAACTTGGACCACCCAAGGCCGTGTTGAAGTGACTGAGGCAACCCCCTATCCCATTGATGGTGAATACACTGGGGTCATCCCTGACACCGAGGGGTTGTGTGCCAAACTTTATTCAGACTGTAACAATCCAGAAATTATGTTCTATACAATATTCAACTGCTTCAATCGATCTGAAGTGTTTGAAGGTAAAAGCTGTTATAAGGTATTTGCACATTTGGTGGATTGAGTTCTTTGAAATTTATTTACAGAACGTGAGTATCAATGTGTTGGTCAATGGCAAGAGGATGACTTGATTTATACTTACACTGAGCGGCGTGATATGATTGGTTATGAGTGCTTTGTTGGACTCATCACTTCAAAAGGGGACATTTACTTGAGAGAAGCTGGCCATAATTGTGAAAGAGGACAGGTCAGTTAGTACTTATATCTTGTTACAAAAAATTTGTGAGGGTGTGTTCTTTTTTGCATTCAAATTTTGAAAAGCAAAAGCAAAAGAAATGCGAAAAAAGTTTAAATAGTAATTGATTTATATGCATGTGTTAGTAGCCTGAGTAGTGAATATTGAATAGATCAAGAAGAGGGGGCTGGCTTTGAGATAAGATAAAGGAAATAGCAGGCATCAATAGATGAAGGATCTCGAGTGGTACGGAATGGAACTCTCAAACGACGCAATCAGAACGAGCTTAAAGAAATTTCTGAACTTTAATAATGACTAGCGAGCTTACAACTAATCTTGACAAGAATTTTTATTATTTTCTATTATTTATTGCAAACTATTTCTTATTAATTGACAACAAATTGTAAATAATGTGATTCTTTGCCTGCCATCTGTGTCACTTCGGTGATACAGATGGCACGGCACAGCTCTTGTAAAGTCAATGTAGGCGTATGTTGAAGAATGAGCAGAATAAAATTTTACAAACAAACATGATTTTCTGAAAAGCTGGGGATTCATTTTTACACAACAACCAAAACCTCCATCAAACCCCCAAATAAATAAACCCTTATTGTAACATTCTGACACACCTTATACAAATAACAACCACTAAAGCATCCCCAATACCCCAAACTTACCCTAATACTGTAAACCTTATCAAACTAGCCTCGCCTTAGAAAACATCCTCAAAACTCAATTTTACTGCAACACATTAATACTCAATTAAAACTCTTACAGCCCGTAGACTTTTCCTGGGAGCGTGTATGATAAAATTGAACTCAATAACTTAAAAGGAATAGTGATGTCCCAGTGTAATCACACATCATTATCCTTCTTAGTAATGATAATTCACACTCCTTAAGAAAACTAAAAGGCTTGGTAAAAAATGCTCGAATGCTTGGATATAAGTGTGATCCTTCAAACTAAATCTTAAATCTACTGCCTAATTATTGACCACAATCTTACGAATAGTGAGAAATAAATAGTTAACACATTAAGGTGTGCAAGCCTTTTTATCAACATGTGAGACAGGAGCACAGTGAGCAAGCGTGCTTGGGAATCAAATGTGAATAGAAAGGTTGCTTGATCACAAAAATAATGTAACATTAGCAAACATGGTACCGAGATTTTCATGGGCATGAATTATCTCATAGTCAAGCTATACTAACCAGAAGTGACATATTTAGGATTTTCATTAAATTAAAAATGATTACTTTGAACATTTAAATATTTTAGGACCCACTTCGCGATGGAATGAGACTTACCCAAGTGTCAAAATGTTTTGGATCTTATCACCCACGCATGCATTTGCAATCAGCACTGCCACCACCCCTGTTAACAACCTCATCCTCATCAAAGCCTGTAAAGATCACTGCACTTCCAAGTTGGCGTGAGAAGGAAATGAGCAATGATATTGACAGTGGAAAATCAAATCTAATTGAGACAAAAATGATTTTCGTTGCAAGTTTTATTGCTTTGAAGATTTTTAGATGATGAAGGACAAACGTAAAGTCGAGGTTTTTGAAGAAGCTTATCTTACTTAACCTTAAGGTGGAAAGACGTCATTGAAAATAGTGAATATTCACAAATCTAAAATTCTTCAGTTTGAAATTGTGCATTTGTATTACCTTTTTATCAAGGCTGTGAATTATTTTTTTTAATTGAATTGAGCTTGTAGTGAAATTTTATATAACTGTTTTTAAATGAATTTAACCCACCAAAAATTTTAAAAATTTCTGTGATATATCTTGTATTTGAAATAAAAAAATGATCTTGAAATGAACCCTTTTTTCATTCATTCATTTGGAGACAAGTTTTTTTATCTATTGTAATGAGGGAAATGTACCTAATATAAAACGATTAGAATGAAAGGATGCTGATAAAAAACTGATAGATTTTTCCTAATGTTTAGCTTATCTGAAGAGTGTAAAAGTCAAACCACTTTGAGGAGTAGTTTTTTCAAGTTGGAAATAATAAAGTTGACAACAGTTTTTAAATGCTAAACCATCTGGTTGACTGCTACTGGCTATTTGAACAACTTTTTATGCATTTTGAAGCAATCCCTGGCCAAAGATGCCTCCAAAGCTCGAACCCAGGAGCCAGATTCAATGACCATTGAGCCACGAAGACTGCCTATTCCAGTTTTGGTTAAGCCTTGAAATCATACAAGATAATTGCATTTACCAAACACACCAGAAGGATATTGTTCTGTGAACTAATATTTTGGGTTGAAAAATGTTTGGCACATAGCTAAATCTAAATCCATTTGGTCATTTGTTTATGCTTTGTACTCAGCATGCTGTAGTGTTTCAATTTTTGTTGCTCCGATAAGTAAAATACCTAATTTTAAAGTTTCAAGTTTTATTCCACTTTTAATAAACTATCACTTACCCATTTACCTAATCTATGTGAGTTGAGATAAATTTCAAGTTTAATTCCACTTGCAATAAATCTTTGATACAAGATGGACCTTAAGTAAGATGATAAACCAATGAGTTAGTACGGTGGTCTGAAGAGTGTGAGAGTCGAGCGAGAGGGTATGAGAAAATCCAATGATGACCTTCCCAATCAAGAAAACAATCCGTACTGAACTGTTTATTTATAAAATGACAGTCCTTCATATATATGAGAGAGATTTGGATCAGCGATATGACCAATGAGGGTTATTGGCAAGTTGACACTAACCAATTGCAAGGAGAAGTATTTCAATTTCAATTTCCTTTATTGGTTCATATGTACTATTAAAAATAAAATGTTTAACAATACTTAACAAGAACCATTATAAGCTCAGTTATACAGATAGCAAATAATTTTACAAGGAAAAGTCGAGTTATATACATTTAGGTTTACTAAAACTCTAAAAAAGTTTCATTCTTTATTTTATAAATTATGAAATGTTTGAGTTAGAATAAAACAATACAATACAATGTCAAAGATTAGAAAGTTTAAAATCCAAAATTATCCTTCAATCTGATTCTGAGTAGGTTTTCTGGAGATCGGGGTTGCCAGTTTGTACCATGGGAATTTTATTCACTTTAAAATCAAATTTATCCAATTGTGAAATCCTTTCTTCCCATGTTTGTTATGGGAGGCGTCGAAGGTATAGACAAACGTTGGTTTTCTGTTCTCTTGATATGCATTTTGCATAATTTTGTCATAAAGCAGTGTAGGAGTTTCAACTCTTATGATCTTGATGGCCAGCGATGCTGCAGAGTAGTTCATCCAGGCCTTTGGAGGCATTCTCTTGGTAAGTTGGTTAATTCTATCTCTGTTGATGGATTTTTTGTAGTCTTTCATGGAGAGACGTAAGGCTGCATAGTGCATACTTTCAAGTTTCCTCAGATTCTTACTGGATAGTTCAGTTGTAAGCCAAACTTGTGATGAATAATATAAAATAGAGAAAACTTGACTAGTGACTACTTTTAGCATCTGCGATTGGTCCAGTTTGCGTGCAATAATTCTCAGTCCTGACATCATAGTTGAAAATCTTCGTTGCAGTGCATTGATGTGCGAGTTCCAGTCTAGGTTTTTGTCTATAGTTATTCCCAAAGCTTTAATGCTATTTATGGATGTAATTTTAGTGTTTCCCACCTCTAGTTCAATTTTAGTTGTTGGTAGTTCACACTTTTTAGTGAATAGTATGAGCTCTGTTTTCGAGTGGTTTACAATCATTCCCTTTCCTTCAAGGTATTTAACGTGCGAGTCGATGGTTTCTTGAGCGTTGGCAATATTTGCTGATAGATCCTTATGTTGGAGGTTCTAGCCTTTGGAAGGTGTTCTTGAATGTCACTCAGGTACATATTGAAGAGTACCGGTCCAAGGACAGAGCCTTGGACACATCCTACTTCAAGGTTCTGCTTCCGAGAGATCTTTTCATTGTGCAAGACATAAAAGCTCCTATTTGATAGAAAATCTTGCAGCGACCACAGCAAGTAATTAGGGATTTTATTTACAAACGTTTCGACAAAGTAATCCTTTCTGAGCAAGTCGAAGGCCGCTGTTCGGTCTATAGTGTAGGTGATGTTGTCAAAGTTTTTGTCAAAGCCACTTGTGATGTGTGATTGTAGATCAAGAAGACAAGTCTTGGTACAGAAATGCTAACTTGATCTAGAAAGGTGAGAGAATGAAAGATCAGGTTTCAACCTATCTTGAAATGAGTTTAACGGGAATGTAATAAAAATAGAACATCGTCATTAAAACATCATGAGCAGCAAAATGAGAAAATGACTTGAATTATACACATTGCATGATTTAATCAATTTTCCTGAGATTTTTTAAGACCTGAGTTTCTTGCACAATTAAGGCATTAAAGATACATTTTTCTATAGGTATATCGTATATTTTTTGGCAGGCTGGGGTGCTGGGGTTCAAAATGTGGCCCAAATCCTTGTAATACCCAAAGTAAGCTGCTAAAGCCATTCGCCCACGGCGACCCTGTGATTTGGTTTGCAAAAGTCAACCAAAAAATCTATTATATTACAACCAACTGAAAACATTAAAGCACACTAATTTTAAGTGTTTGTAGCTTTATCTTTCTTTTTAAAATAATATTTTTACGCCATCACATCTAACTTATCCTTTCAGTAATAGGCTGTAAAAAATGAATAATGAATAAATAAGCTTATTCATAAAAAGTTGATAATGTATTTCTGGCATATAAAAAGTAAAATGTATCTTCTCTAACTTCAAATGAAAGAAAATTATTTCTGTGACAATATGGATCAAAATAAAATTCCAAAAGAATTTCATTGAAACATTAAAGGATATATTGTTGTCATAAATATTTACATCTAGCTACTAGAAAGGTAATCTCTTGGGCAAAAATTAATCACAAATGTTCAACACAGTAATTAATGGATACTTATCCCACCAAAATAGCAGATGGTGTAAAATATTGTTTTATGATATCCTATGGGAAAAGAATGTTCGACACACCAATTTTTGAAGTCATTATTGTGTAGTTGTGCAATAAAAAATAGAAACAGTGTATTTCATGTTGAAAACAGCAATAATATATCACAATACAAATTTTTTTCTATGAAATCAGAATATTGCACAATACACTGTGATTTTTCTGGTAGGGGTATTACATTTAAGAATATCAACAAAAAGTTGTTCTTGCTAATTTTTCAAATAATAAGTTAAAGGATGTGAATTTACTATTTAAATTGCAGAGGGACTTTTCATTTCATATATAGACTGTTTTGGCAAATGCACAATTATTTTCTTGGTTAATCAAAAGCTGGAGGAAATGTTTCTCCAAATACAAGTTGAAATAGAGCAAAATGTTGCCCAAAAAACAAGGCAAATCGTCTAAAAAAAGTATCGAAATAAGTTGTAGGTTAACTTTCTGTGTTTGAATTCTACAGTAAAAGTTGACTTCTCTGAAGTAACTTTACTGAAAAACACAAACTCTCATCTCATAACATGCCAAAAGGGTTAAGTGTATTAAGTAAGGACAGCTCAGGGCAGCATTAAAATTTTCATTATTACATATTAGTATAGAAGGAAAACTATAAAGTATTTGTTAATGGCACATACTAGTGCCTAATTTCATTCTTCTGCCAACAAGATATCCGATTGCACTTAATTGTCTTTTTAATTCAATTTTAAAATATAGCTTTTAAATAAGTCTGTCATTGTTTCCTGACCACAGGATATCACTTTCTTTTTTGCCATCTTTTAGACTCTTTTCCTCATCCCCTTTAAGCCCATCAGGTGACAAGAAATGAAAAGAACCTTCATCATTGGATATCTTGGAGTTTTCATCATCATTAATTAGTTGTTGTTGCAAACTGTTTTTCTTTGTCAAAACTTGTTTCTTGTTTGAGTTGTGGAGTTTACTGATACTGGTCTTAGCAACTGCAGACCCTTTGGATAAACTGTAAGAGTGATTTTTCAAAAAGTTCATTTTCAATTGAGCTTTTGAAACTGAGCTATTGTCTTCTGGTGCTGATAGTGGTGATGGACGTCTTTTTCTGTGGCCTACTGCTGGAGTAGAGTCAGCAAGTAGATTGGGATCTTTACGAAAGGTATCAAATGATGACAAAGACTCTTCTTCTTCATTTCTGCAATTTACAATTAGTAGAATCAGAGTGGACCATTGACTTTCTGACTATTTGTTCCCCCTGTATGCAACCAAACCAATTCAATGCACTTTCTACCTTGTCTATACCCCGCTTCAAAGGTTTCTTTTGCTCCACTGTCATTGGACTTGGACACCTCCCTCTAACTCAAGTCTAAGGAAAATTTGGAAACTCCTAACCTGATTGTATCTTTGTCAACAAAAATCTCATTCCTTTGTCCCTTTACATCTTTTGCAGATTCACTGATAATCTCCAGTTTGTCTAAGTAAACTGCAGTTGGAAAGACTCTACTTGTTGTCTGCCTCTCCAAAGTCTGGATGGTATGGTTTTTGCCATTAAACCATGGTCCAAGTTTCATTCCTGCTGTCAGTTCATCATGTAGACTGGGCTGACCTTCTGTATCAACCTCTTCAGCTTCTGAAGTCTTCAAATAATGAATAGAGAAAAATAACATTTATTGAAAATTAAAAAAAACCTTGATTTTGAAACTGAAATTACTTGTCCACTTCCACCACTTGAGCTGCTGTCACTTTGTGAGGCCTTGATTAATTTTATACTCTTACTAAGTTTTACTCCACCTCCTCCTCCAGTTGAGAACCTTCAAATTTAAGTCTTATTGTATTTACATCTTTCAAATCATTGAAAAATTATCTGACCTGTATTGTGTTTCTGATTTATTATAGCCAATAGAAACAGCAACTATAATGAGGCACAAGATGGAAAGGCCACAACAGACTCCAATAAGTATATAGGCAAGTTTTTCAGGATTGACGTTGGATTCATCTAAAGCAAGTTAAGACTTACTCATTAATTATGGATACACTGATATCAAAATATAAGCAAAAACAGTTGGCCAATAAGTCCACTTTTATCCTATCTGGTAGCCTTGGATCTAGATCTAGATTCCTATCCTATTACTCTAGGTGGTCTCAGCCATTATCCTTATCCTCAGCTGTTTACCAAGTCTAATTCTTGACCCAAGGGTCATCAACAAAATTGGTACTATTACTTATTTCTTGCCAAGTTTTCTTGACACAGAGTTAGAAGCATGCAAGAATTGCTTACATTTCAATACCAAATATATCTTGTCTTTCAGCTTTTGTAAAAAATGAGCTGATAAATTATTCCATCCAAATTTAATAGAGATTGATATTCCAGCGAGAATACAAATATTCCAGAGGAATAAGTATTGCATCTACACCCAAAATATGGCAGTTTGTATCTTGAAGGCTCAACTTATTTTTGTCTAAACCTAAGCCTTTAGATTACTTTACTGCTGGTCAAATTTGATCAATTAGGTCCTTGCCTGGTGTTTTACTTGTGGCAGACGTCACACTTCCTTCTAGTGAGTTATTCTCCATCCCTGAAATCTGCAGTGGTTCTCCTTTTTGAGGTGTGATCAGACGATTCTCCTTTTCATCCTCAAAAAAGTTGGTGATTGTTGTCTTGTTCTTGTGAAATGGGTAGTAATGGCGTCTGTTGTCATTAAAAGGCTCTTCCACCATTGAAGCTTCATGGTGGAAAGAGGGGCTCATACTTTTAAGCCAACTTCCTGTAGAAGGTTTTACCATGATACCAGGGGAAGTTGTGATATCTTTGAGGTAGTCATCTGGCAATTTGTAAGCATTGATAGCTTCAAGAATCTTATTAGGATTCATATTGTTAGAATTTTCATTACCATCTGTGTCCCTAGATTAGAAAAAGAAAAAATTATTGATCTTTGATGATCAGCCTAGACAGGCCAAACACTATCTTGGGACATTAAACAAAGTATTGACCAATATTTCTATATAGGCTCCCAGGTACACCTGATCAATGAACTCCAGACCAAACATCATTAAATTGGCATGTGCTCATAAGAATGTGTTATAGTTATGCTAACCTGATCTTACAGATAAGTTTTACATAGGATAATTGGAGATTCACATACCAGTTATTCTTAACATGTTCTTCAAAGACTTCTTCATCAATATTGATACCCAAATTCTCTGCTTCAACACTTAGGTCTTGATCATCTTTTGTTTTTTTGTATTTCAATTCACTTTGAACTTGTCTTACAACCTCAGAAATGTCTTTTTCAGTTTTTACTGTTGAAGAAGTGGCAGTTGTTCTTGTAGAGGTTGTTGTCCGGATTGTTGTTGAAGTGGTGGTCCTTGTTGTTGTTGTTGTAGTTGCAATTGTTGTTGTTGTGGTGGTTGCAATGGTGGTTGAAGAAACAAATTCATCTTCATAATCCTCATTACTCATCCCTAGGAATAAATCTGGAGCAGCTGATGTTGTTGTTGTACCTGTTGTTGATGAAGTTGTCCTGGGAGATATTGATTGGATTTTAGTAACAAATGGAATTGTTGTATACTCAAATGGAGCAGGTGTCTGATTTTGAAGTGCTATGACAGAGTTTTCCTTATTTTGCTTCAGTTTTGCAAGAATCATGTTTAGATTTATGTCTCCAACTTTTTGTTTGTCACTTGTCAGAAGACCCTGTATTGCATTGATTTTCTTGGGAGATTTCTGAGAACCATCTGTGATTGCAGAGATACCTGTGCAAAAGATAAAACTTTTTGTAAGTTTATCTTAAAGTGAAAAAATAATATTTCAACTACCTCAAAATAACTCATAACATACATTTTAGGCTCAAAAATAAAACCAGAAAGTTTATCAAAAGAAAACTTACTTTGGAAAGGCTGATCTTCAGGGTCATCCTCAATCTCATCTGCCTCATAAGAATATTCTTCACGATCATGCTCATCATCTTCATCTTCCATGATTTCTTCAGAACTCAGAGATTCAGGCTTACCGGAATCTTTTTTATCTGCAAAGACCCATAAACTAATAAAATCTTGAAAAATCTTCCTAAAATATTGATAAATATATACCTGATTTTTGGTAAGTTATATTGAAAGTGTATTGTAAGTTGTCATCTTCTTGATGAGGCAGTCTTGGTTTTGGTGTTGACAAATTTGGTTTGCTGTCATCAACCTCCAAAGAAACAGCATCCAACCTGTTGAAATGGGTGTATTGCCTAAAAGCAATGAAAAATCCAATTAAGTCTTACAATGGTTAGGTTCTTTGTATGCAATCCCTAAACTCTTTCTCAAATTAAGTAAACAAAACTAAGATCATCATTAAAATATGTATCAGTCTTGGCTCAAGCGATGAGTCGCATCTGTTAATCACCTTTGTCAGAGTCATTATATGATACCACTATCCTGAAGGAGGATGTCTGATAATTTTTTTGGCAACTAGAGGTGAAAAGTTGTATACATGGTTGGGGATGATATCATGATAGGACAATTACCTTTGATTTCAAAATTCAATCATTTGCCTTTAGTCATTTGGCAACTAATGTTTAAGTTATTTCCCTACGTACCTAATTGAATTACAACTAATTATAAATAAGTCCCTTTAATTCAATTACTAACCGGGTTATCTTTCAAGGGAAAGTGATCTAATTATATTGCTGTATTGACCATGATTTTAGATAATGCTGGCAGAGGCCAGTAGATATTTTTTCTGGCCAGAAGCCCTAAAGAGTTAAATAAGAACAGTTCAAGCAAAATCCTAGCTTTTGTCATTAGTAAAAGAGTTCTTCTGTTGTATCCAATGGGTTTGCGCATGGTGAGGTCTCGCACTCCAAAATGGTGATTTTTTGGAGCATTCACTTCCGTTAGGTCAAAACCTCAAAAGAGGTCATTAGAGATATCTTATGTCTTAGGGTGTCTCGAGTTTTAAAATGGAAACATTTTGAAATATTTCATCACCTATAAGGTTTAATCTTACAGGAGCTTAACTGGTCCCTGTCAGGGCTGTACAGCAATAGAAAACATAATGAAATGAAAAGCTAAAACAGATGAATCCATGCATAAGAGGTATCCAAGAAATTAGTTTTCTCAGTTAAGCTGACTTGACCAGCTGTTCAAAAAATCAATGATTTATTTCTGTGTACCTTGTGGGTGGTGGTGTCACTTCCATCTGTGATGTGGTTGAAAGCTGGTGAAGTGTTTGTGGCTCAAGACTTTGAACTCGCTCAGGTGTTTGGGACGTTGGATAGAGCCGGACACGATGTTGATCATCATTGGATGTTAGAATTTTGGGATTTGGAGGGATGCTTTGTGGTGATATGAGCATTGGAAATGATGAGGGGCCTTTTCCTATGGATGTAATCGGCTGCACATCCCATCTTGGATCAGGAGAAGATCCTCCCAGTTGAGGTCTGGCCCTCACCAAAGCACCAAGAGGTAAGCTCAACTTTGTTGGTTGTGCAAAAGATTCTGTTGCTCTTCTTGTGGCTGCCTGACGTGGAAAATACATCTGGGATTGGCTATTCCATGAGTTATCACCTGAATTCAAGTGCTTCTTTCTCATTGTAGATTCAGGATTCGGACCTGACATTAATCTTGTAGGAATTTGCTTTGGTTTTGGACGAAAGGATTGCTTGGGCAGTTGGATGGTTGGTTTGCCATTTTGGGAAAGTGGTTTTCCACGAGCTCCAGTTACCCCAATTTCTTCATAATCTAAGTCTCTGTCATTGGATTCAACACCAATTGGGCCTTAAGAAATAAAAATGATATTATTTATAATCGATGGAGCCTTTCATAATACAAATATATATTTTTTGAATCTTACATAATTTATATCTTATTGGAAAGGTGAAGCGTATGATTTGATAAAGAATATATAAGCCTAGGAATTGAATCGAATTCTTTTCTCAAACTTACCCAAAGGAAGCTGTTGGTGCCTCTTATCAATACTTTTTTGTTCCATGGAACTTGGCAGAGCAAAATTTAGTATATGTAACTTTTTTGGCACAGGATCGTGTTTTTTATGACCCATTAACATCTGCTTTAAATGATCTGTATTCACAGGATTTGATGATTTTTCTTCTGGAAGATCCTCATCAAAACTTGTTTTGATAAATGGTTGGGGAGTATTTGACAAAGTTTCTTTGGATTCTTTGCCAGTTGACTAAAAATGATCATTACAATTAAGCACAAATAGGTTTTAAATCACAAAAGGAAAAAAAGTAATGCAGCATATTTATATGACTTAGACTAATGTGTTATTTTTTCAATCTGGTATTAGAGTATGCTTTTATGGTAGGGTATTGCATCCCAGAACCTTAGATTTCATGTTTATTAATCAGTCAGTGAAAGGTTTTTATTTCAAGATCATAAATTAAAGTACCTTTTCAGTGACAGTTCTAGTTCCAAGTTCGATCCCCATATTACATGTTGAGTTCAGAACCTTGAAAATTTCATCTAGCTGAACCATTTTCGAAAAGTCACTCGGATTTTCAATCTCAAACCGTTGGAAGAGCTTCCAGATTGCTTTGTTGGCTTCATCTCCACCAAGCTAAAAAAATAAAGCATAATTACAATGCATCTATAAATGTGTTATAGGTTCAAACCTTTGCAATAAAAACCACAAGAGACCGAATAAAAACTAATTGGAGAACTTAAAATCGAACTTACATTCGATGCCAATGACTCTCCAAATGTCCTGGTAGCCTCTTTACAAAAATCTCCCTTCTTGTCTTTTAATTCTGCTTCTTTCATAGCCATCTTTTGATCGTGGAGTTGTTTAAGAAGCAGTGGGGAGATGTAGATTTTAGGATTATCATTATTAACCTTAAAAATTAAAAGAAAAGCTTATGAAAATTTGTTTTGTTTTATGTTAGATCAAAAATGTCTCAAAAGTGCTTCAAATCCATCTCTAAGAATTGTCTGTTGAAATGAAAATTGATATTTTGAAATGTGATTTCAAACAAAGTCTAAACCTATAAGGCAAGGTAAGGATATATCAGTGGAAACATGGTCCACTTTCATCAAGTTAAAGTCTAGGCAGAAACTTTGCTATACAGAAAGCCTTGTAACAGCTATTGTCATTCTAAATGTTAATGTATCAATTGTCAATGAGTTCAAATTTACTTATGCAATTGCAGATTGAAAATTTGAAGGTTGTAGATTCAAAATGTGTTATTAAACAACTTGAAACCTCAGATATGACTTCATCCTTTTTTGAAATACTCCTACAACAATCTTTGATGAGGATGATTCCATGAGATTTAAACTAAACTTATCAAAGTCATTGTCAAAACTATTAAAAAATTGAGTATCTTTTTCTTTGCTACAAGCTCCAAAAAAGCCTCCACTGAGACCCTGTGTTTTTTTACAAAAATGACCTTTGTATTGTTAAAACATTCGGTTTCTTATTGTAACGTTCCATTTAGTAACAATTCGTTGTGAGAATGAGACCATAATAAAGTCCATGAATGAATTTTCAAAATGAAAAGCTTCGAATTTTAGATGCATTATTTCTCAATTTTTAGGAGTACAAACCGATCTTGTTGTCTTCAAAAATGACCTTGTAAACTATCCAGCCTCTAATTAGTTCAATTATTTTTAGATTTAGTTTTAAAGTTAATTGTGTGTGAAGATCAGTATTTTTACTCTGAACAAGTCGTTTGAGGTGCATGAACAGTGATAAAGTTTCTACTTCGTCTGCTAATTTTAATTAGGTGAATTCATTTAAGCTTAAATTTTGTGTACCACAAACTATTTATATGATTAAAATGGAATTTTGGTTAAGATTGGCCCACTTCCTTATTCACTCAGCAGGCAATCATCAATATTTTTTAAAAATGTTATCCGGCAATAGAGGAAAGAATTTATTTGAATATGACTATATCAAGAGCACATTGCTGAGTGGATAGATAAGTGAACACTCCTGAATCCGCCTCCAAAGAACTTAGCAGGACCTATTAGTGGTAAAAGTCCATTATTGAATTGATCTTACATGTTTACAAATTCTTGTCCAGAGATGTCAAACTCTAAAAATGTACAGGAGAAAATTTTTAAAAGATTGTGTTTGCCAACTTCGTACTCATATTTTCCTCACCTGTTGAACCCTTACCCCTCCCCACCCCCTTCCAATACCTTTAACTTATTGTACCAAAACATGCTCAATAACCTTGATTTGTCAAGATTATCTTGATAGATTGAACCTTATCGAGCCTTATGATCATTCTTTTTTGCAACAAGTTAGGATCATTAGTGTCTTACTAGATTATCTGTGAAATATTCCTTTATTAATGAAAAATCATATACTGGAGTAAAAGAGGTTATTGGTCTGATTACCCTTGCATTCTAAAGTCACCTTATTATCCAATCTAATAAACTTATGTTTAAGGTCAAGGAAGAAAAGTCCCTTATAAAACCCTCCCCTACAAGAGCAGCATGTCCTGCTTAGAGGTTTTCCCTCTGGAAGGGCAGTCTTTTGTGTGAGTGTAAGAGTATGTGTGATTGAAAACCAGGTTTTTCCTTCTAAACCTGCGAACCACCTCATCCCAACGAAACCAGCAAAGGGTTTGCTGATGTTATCCTGCCTTCAGTTTGTCTGTTATGCCTGTAAATGCGCAGCACAATGAAACTTTGAACTTCAAATTATCTAAGCTTGCATTTAAGACCAAGCCATTGCCCCAGCAAAATCATAAATTGACCTGGGCTCTGCCTAACTATTTACATAAAAAAATTTACAGACTTTTCAAATCTTGATCTTTTTTTAGCTTGCCTTTTGGATTTTTTAAATTTGGCAATCAACTTTTATTATTTAAATATTTCTTAGCAATTTTTCCTAGATGTTTAAAATTATAGTGTCCAGTTTACCTGTGAATAACCAGTTTTAATTTCCAAAGGAACAATCTGATCTGGATGCTCAATCTCAATAATTCTGAAAGGCTTTCTGGTAGTTGTTTTAGCCACTACTGTTGTGCCATTCCCATTTTGGGTTGAAGCAGAATCAAAAACAGGTAGGAATGTGCCCAACAGAGAGGATAGAAAAGCTGAGACGTCAGCCACACTGGCATCAGAATTTCTCCCTGAATGAGTTTCAAGGATATTAACTAGTTCACTGGAGATGTTCAAATTTCTTGACTGTCTAAGTAAGTTGTCAATAAACTCTTGAATTTGCAAAGAATCTGAAAAAGAAAAAATATCCTCAGGCTATGTGGAAAATGTTTTCAAACTTGTTTCTATTCCACACCAACTGACTGAAAAAGGTAGGTAACAGTAGGCACGAAAAATGTTTTTCAGTCAAAACCAAAATTTCCCATTACTTTTGACACCTTTAGCAACAAACCTTATTGCATTCTCATGGAAAACTGTAACGTGAGAATTTTTGTTTGAGCAGAAAATGTCTTCATTTTTATGTGTAGAGCATTGTTGGAAATTTGATGTTGAAACTATTTGGGATGGAAAACTTCTTTGTTGATTAGTTAAAACAATTGCGAGTATAAACTGCATGAAGTATTTTATGTAAAAGTACCATCTGGTCAGGCCAATAAAAACAAGAAAAGTAGTGAGAAAGATGTAGAGAAGGGCCCTGACCTGACCCGACCCAAGCTAACTTTTGACCCACAGTAATGAAGAGGCTGACCCTCCTTAGACCCGGGTACTTTTTGACCCAATCCGAAGAGATTTTTTTGATTCGAAGTGAAAAAAATTGAAAAATTTGATGTTTTTAGGGGAAATTTTCCAAATTCAAGCCCAAATCATAAATGGCTGACCCGACCCGGGTCAAAAAATTTTGACCCGGACTCATCATTAGACAGAACCGTCTTTTAAATTGAATCAGTTAATTTTTGGCGCTACGAGTTGTTTCTGAATGCAGTTTTCCCACCCAACATCTTCCCGATTTCCAAATGATTTCCAAACCCAATTTCCAATAGTTCCCTTTTTTACTTGTTTTGGGGGTAACGAAATTGGGAATATGGAAGATGTTGGTGGGAAAACTGCATTTGGGAAAACCTTGGTTGTGAAAAACTCTTTATGTACTAGAAGATATCACAAACACTTGAGCACCAAAACAACATGTTTTAATCGTAACCCTTTAATGATTGTGCAACCTATTTATTAATTGGTGGCAAGCCTTAAAAAATTGGCTTTTTGACTCAAGTCAAGTTTATGTATTGGTCAATAAAGATGTACAATTGATTGATTGACAGCTTTTGCTAAGGAATTGATTATTCTAACACCCAATTTTGTTGACTCTAAAACGATTCCTTGGCTCACAGCCTTAGCCACTTGATTGTTTTTGATAATTATGAACTATAGATTGTGAGATATTTTTTTAATCGAGTTTACAACAATCAATATTGATTGAGTTAATCATTTACTGGAAATGATTAATTAAGGCAAATCCAGGTGTCAAAATTTTGCCCAAGACTTTCACATTTCCCCTTGGAGTCATTTCAAAACATTTCATTCCCAAACTTGCACAATAAAAGATAGATATATGTCCTCTTCCAAACTATTAATCAAAGGTCTTCACTCCTTCAGTAATTGCAATTGATTACTTTTCTAATCCAAGCAATTCCTACATAAAGGGTTACTGTTCCATCAAAAACAGCTCAGTATTGGTTCTTTTATTGATTGGGAAAGTTCATCACTGGGTTTTAATATGCTTTCTCAAACTCCATCCGACACTCCAGAGTTGAGCACAATACTTGCTAAGTTGAATGAGCTTTTAAGCTATTATAGATGACCATGACAAACCTGGTGTTCCCATGAATGATCTTGTGTTAGGTCCATGATCCTCAAAGTGCAAGCTGTCATTGGCATTTGAAACAACCACTAAAACCAAACTGGTCCAAATCAGGTTTAGAAAATGAGCTTGCTTCATGGCTGGATGAATTATACAAGCAGCTTTCTGTGTTCAACATTAATCTTCATGTTAAAGCCATCTTTGACTTTATGAAATTGAAGCAGTAGAGTGGCTTGGCTCAAAAATCAGTTCTTAAATCTCTCCATTTTGTCATGTCCATCTGGTATTTATGTCCTTACACCAAACAACTGGCATGTTAACCAACTCTGTAAAAGAAAAGAAAAGTTTTCTCAATTTGACAAGGAACAATCAGTTATCTTTGAAAGTAAGTGAAAATATTTTCAGCACTTAAACCAAACGTCATGCAGTTAAAAGAACGCAATTGAAAGTTGAGTGGTGATTTCAACGCAGTGTCTTTAAAAAATTAATTTCAAACTTCTTCTCTGTTACGATATATTTTTTGATCTTGTACTAAATTTTTTGTTATATTGAGTCTGCAAGTTTCTAGAGAATGAATAATAATATATTGAAAAAGGAATGATTATGATGGCTCATGTGAAAAATTTAATATGGAGGTTCTCAAGGTCCAAGGTCCCTAATGTAGATATTCCAGACAGGGAAATCAACTGCTATTAACACAATATTCCAGATTTTGAGCAGGGTACTTCTCTGGGAGTGAAATAATTGGGTATGATTCAGAGTTTTGTTGGTTGAAAAATGTAGAAAATAAATAAAAGGGTATTGAATTATTATAATTATCTGCTGCAGTTTATACTCAGGCGATGAATTACTCATGGTAATCAACTTTATCAGAGTCACTGCAGACCATTATTATCCTGACTGATGAGGGTGCCTTGTTGAGTTTTTGAAACATGGGGCAAAAAATTTCTGGCATTGAACCCACAACCTTAAATCCAGGTTCTCAATCAGGTATCTAGGACCTATCAGCCACAGCAAGGTAATTATGTTAATTCTTACTACTTATATGTAAATTGACTTATGATATCAAGTAACTTAAAAATATAATTTGTAAAGGGTTGCAGTCTGGGCTCTGACTGAAAATTTTAGAGGAGTCAATCCCAGCCCCAGCCATGCCACCAATCTTTCTTTTGGTTATTGGTTGCAAAAAAATCAGTAGCTTTTAATCAAAGTTACCCTTAAAATTTTGTTTACTTTTTTGAAAAGTTATCTTTGAATGATGGATACAAAATCTCTGAGAAAATATACAAGTATAAAAACTTGTCAAAATCCCTCATTGGCTTTTAAAACCACAATTATTAAGTTAAAATTAAGTGAAAAATGTAATATAAAAGGATGTCCAGAAAACTATTTTAAATGAACTTCAAGAAAAGGGAAAGTTTTAAGAATGTGAACACGTGTTTTTTATGAAATACTCCTTAATTCAGTCTGTCAGACAGTTCAATTTTATCTGGTATTTTGCAACCCTAATAAGTAAAGTGAAAAAGTGGTTTTGTATTATGTATGTTCTCGACAAAAAATAAGAATATATAAAGAGCATTCTTCTAAGCTAATTAGGGAATATTTATATTTGTTCAGTCAAAATGAGACAGAACTAGAAAATTTGTCATTCTTTGACCATTAAATGTAAGTTTTCTGGATGACATGATTGCAAAATTGAGTAGAAGATGAAATTTCTAAACTTACTCTAAACCTCTTTTTCAAGTATAGAATAAATGGATATTAGTAAGCTTCTCTCAAAGCTGATCATTCTTTGGAGTATTATCAAATTTGATAAGATCCTGTAAAGGACTTTTTCTTTTACAGCATGTGGGCCTTTGAGTCAACCATCTGACTGACTCAATGGCTCCTTGCGCCAAAATCAATTAAAGGTAGAGATGCAACTCCTAACTTTTTATAGCATTCCGAGTCTGTTCACTAGTTAGTTTCTTCCTATCTTCAGTTTCAATGAATACAAAAAGAATCCAAGGTCTTCTGTCATTTATGTAGCACCTAGCTTCTAGTTTATCCGATAGAAATTGGCCAGAGCTATCTGTGAGGAACCTTTGAATTACAGTGGTTCATCCATTGATGTGGGGTTGATCTATCACAAATTATGTCAACTTCTTGGCGGGAAGTTCTACTTTGAAAGTCGGGACAAATTGTCAAAAAAAACCGAACTTACGCCAAAAAACCGTACTTACGTCTGGTCGGGACAAATTGGCGAAAAAAAACCGAATGAAAAAACCAAACTTACGCCAAAAAAACCGAACTTATGCCAAAAAAACCGAACT